>Ga0326728_10000804_pt1 | contig 118298 bp, 95 predicted proteins | sample MB3enrmetagenome_FD_207602 | JGI IMG/M metagenome (GOLD analysis project Ga0326728, IMG submission 207602) | Lab enriched peat soil microbial communities from McLean, Ithaca, NY, United States - MB31MN | ecosystem: Environmental > Terrestrial > Soil > Wetlands > Peat | place: USA: New York... | reverse complement strand
GACGTACGATTCGCTCGACGCATCACTCGGGCAGGCGCGGAGCAACCTCTACCTAGCGGTGAAGTCCTGGGCGGCATTCGTGGCCCTTGCGCATCTGTTCGAACGCCTCGACCTTCCCGAGCTTTCAGAGTCGGCTGTGGGTTCGGCCGAGCGTACAGCTTCTGCCATCGTCGCTCGATTCGATGAGAACCTAGGCTACATTCCGGCCGTCTTCGACGGGGGAAACACGAGCGCCATCCTGCCGGCCATCGAAGGCCTGGTGTACCCGCAGCAAATGGGGCTCTTCTCGGCGGTAAGCCCGGACGGACCTTTCGGACCGCTCGTCTCTTCTCTGCGGCGCCATTTCTTGGCAGTCTTCAAGTCGGGCGTGTGCCAGTTTCCGGAAGGGGGGTGGAAACTTTCGAGCACCAGCGACAACTCGTGGATTAGCAAGATCGCGATTGCGCAGCATGTCGCGCGCACCGTCCTCGGCGTGGCGTTCGCGCCCGAAGAAGAACTCCGCCACGATCGTGCACACGCCGAGTGGCAGAGGAAGGGAGCATCGATTTGGGCTTGCTGCGATCAATTCGTCGCAGGAAAGGCGCGGGGAAGTCGTTACTATCCGCGGGTCGTGACCACCGTCCTGTGGCTGCATGGTTGACACAGCTGGGCGTCGTTTCGGTTCCCTGCGTGGCTCATGAGGTGGCTCGATTGGGGGGCGAGGGTGTGCGCACGGCGCGGCGCCACCAGAGCGGTGCACTCAAGCCGATGAGCGCCCAAAGGACCTGTACGAAGTGAAGCATCACGGCGATGGCCACTCCGTCGGCCGCCGTGATTCCGAGGGAACGCGCGGCGAGGGCGAACGCGCTGTCGGTTGCGCCGACCTGCCCGGGGATGAAGTCGCCCACAGCCCCGCCCACGAGGTTCACCCCCTCGGCGAGGATTGAATCAGCCGCTCCGTGGCGTCGTCCGAGCGCGAACAACAACACGGCATATTCGACGACTTGGACGACGCGACTCGCAAACGTCGAGGCAACAGGTCCCAGCGGGAAGAGCGGCAGACTGCGCGTTGCGTTCTGAAACGCGGTCGCCGCCGGTGCCACACGAGCGACATAGCGGCGGACGAAACCACTTACTTCCGTCCGACGGGCGCCGAGTTGACATAGCGCGAATGCAATGGATGTTACGCACGCAAAACCAAATATCGTTGCGACGAGCGGCGAAAGCCCTGTCAGCCATAGCGCGCACGCCAGACACGGGAGCGCGATGAGCGCTCCGCCGAGCAGCACCATCGATTGATTGCAGAATGCGACCGCGGACGCGTCGACCGCACCAATGAAGGGGCTTAGCATGGCAGCGCGGGCCGCCTCGGCCGTGGTGCGGCCTGCGGGAAGAGCGAGCGAGACACCAAATGCAACCAGGTGAATACGAAAGAGTTCCCAGAGTGGAACGCTCTCTCTCACCGTGCGGGCTACAGTATACGTCATGACGATCTCGGTTCCGAGACGGACGGCCTCGAGGGCGAAGAGCACGGGCAGCCACGGGGCAGACGCGGTGACGACCTCGGTAAACTTCTCGACTCCCACCCCGCGCACGAGCCATGCGAGGGCCAGAACACCGAGGACCGCCGCCGCCACGCGGACGAGCGTCCGACGCCACGAAGGCGCCGAGCTCCGTGCTGGCTCCGGAATTGCCCCTGGTCGCAGCGTTCGTGGAGCACCGAGGTCGACGTCGTCCGTCATCGTGGGAGCCGGGCGCGATGCTGATCCATCGGGCTCATGGCCGAGAAAGTGCTCGAATGCGAGGCAACGGTGAGCAGCGGACGCGGCGGTTGGCAGAACTGACCATGCTCTCCTTCTAGTTCTAGCAGGAGGAGCGACCAAGGGCGCTGGCCGCGGCGCATCGAGCCAGCATGGTGAACGACAGGATTCGGAGCAACGTGCGCAACGCTTCCCCCGCGATCGTCACCGGCCTGCGCATGGACACCGGGTGTGCGCGATCGGGTTTGGATTCCAGCGAGGGACAATCGTTCTTCGAGCACCGATATGTGCCCGTTGCGAATCGCCGTCGGTGGCCCTAGTTGCGTTGCAAGCGTGCACGAATCAAACAGCGCGCTGTCGAGAACGCTTTTTGGAAAGGGTACGTAAATGAAGAAGTTTCTCGTTCTATACAGAGCGCCGGCCGCGGCATTCGAGCAAATGGGGAAGTCCACGCCAGAGCAGCAGAAAGCTGGAATGGATGCGTGGATGGCATGGAGCAGGAGGGCAGCCGCGTCCATCGTCGACATGGGTGCGCCGCTTGGAAAGAGCGTGCGCGTGACGCCTGTCGGTGTGCAACCGGCTCAGAATGACCTCGGCGGATTCTCGATTCTGCAAGGCGAGTCGAAGGAAGCGCTCGCGGAGACGCTCAAGGGGCATCCTCACTTTATGATGCCGGGTGGCTTTATCGACGTCGTCGAGTTGATGCCGATGCCAGGAGCGTGAGTATTCCGGGCGCACCGGAGGGTGCGACCGACTCAACCACGCGATGTTCCCCTGCGGCGTGACGAACCGCACTCACGTCGCAGCAGAGCCGTCTCCGAGGCGAACCCAGCCGGCTCCCGCGGACTGACCTAACGGGATGGAAAGACTAGCCCAAAGTCTCCAATGGCCTCGGACCTAAGGTTCCGTCAAGCGCATGAGCGGCAGACGATCGCGCGGCATCCGGGTGGATTCCGTCGACCGAGCGCATCGCAGACCCGAAGTGTCCTATTAACTCGCACATTTGGGTCTGGTAGGTGGCGGTCCTACGTCGCGCCGAGCGGCATCCGCTCTGGTCCACATTTGCGAGGGACTGCGCGACCGAGTGATACTTGTGACGCGGTTAAAGTATCGTCGCTCTGCAATCGACGAACTCTCACTTTTTCTCCAAAGTCGATGTGCCATCGGTGTGACGTAGCAGTATGATCGGCGCATGAGAACGAGCGCGCTGGTTTATGCGACGGTGAGCGTTTGCTGTCTTATCGCTGGCGGATGTGCGAACAATTCGGGAAGCGATACTGGCCCCGGGCAGCCCGGGGCGAGTTCCGGCGCGAGCTCGGGGTCGGGTTCCGGCGCGAGCTCTGGGACGAGTTCGGGCACAAGCTCTGGGATCACGTCCTCAACGTCTGGAGGGAGCACCTCCGGTGGCATCCTCGGCGGAGATAGCGGCTCGTTCAGTTCCACCACGTGCGGTAATGGGCAGATCGACCCCGGCGAGACATGCGACGATGGCGTCAATCCTGATCTCAAGACGGCGGACGCCGGCTGGGTCGACGATGGATGCACGGCGCTCTGCCAGATCGAGGCGAATTGGACCTGCCCAACTCCCGGGCAGCCCTGCACGTACCTCGGAGTATGCGGCAACGGCATCCTGACATCGAACAAGGTCTGCGACGATGGCAACACCGTCAGTGGCGATGGATGCGCGGGCGATTGCCAAAGCATCGAACCGGGTTGGGAATGTCCAGTTCCTGGTAAGGCGTGCATTCCTATTTGCGGGGACGGCAAAGTAGAACTCGGCAAACAGTGCGATGACGGCAACACGACGAACGGGGATGGGTGCTCGGCGCGTTGCCAAGTGGAACCGGGCTGGACCTGCACCGGGTCGCCGAGCGTCTGCGTGAAGTCTGTGTGCGGCAACGGGATCCTGGAAACCGGTGAGAGCTGCGATTGCGGCACCTCGCTGACCACGTTCCCGGCTGGCTGCACGGGTCCGAACGGCCTATTCAATGGTGACGGCACCGGGTGTTCGAAGACGTGCACCAAGGAGCCCGTCTGCCGCGGAACCAACGGAACGGGCACGACCCACGCCTGCGCGGCGACATGCGGGAACGGCAACTTGGAGCCCGGTGAGGGTTGCGACGACGGCAACCTGCTCGATGGTGACGGATGTTCGTCGACTTGCTCCGTGGAGAGCGGGTTTACCTGCACGACCCAGGTCAATTCCGATTCGCAAGCATGCACCCAATCGATCTACACGGGGCAATGCCTGGAACTTCCCGTCAAGTATCGCGACTTCGAGAACGAAAGCCAACCCGGCGGGCACCCTGACTTCTTCTATTACGGGGCCACCTTGGCCACGAGCGTGAGCATCCCCACCGTCCAGGGGCAGGCCAGCCCGTTCACCTTCAACAAGCGCTACTGTGTCCCCAACACCGCGGGGCCTGCGCGGCAGAACGACGCGACGGCGCGCTGCTGGGGAATGGCGCAGGCGGCACTGGACAACACCGGGCATCCCGCGTTCGACACCACGCGCAACGGCGGTGTCAACCCGACCCTCTGCGATTGCCAGTTCACCGACTTCAGCCACGACACCAATGGTGGAAATGTCCCGGGCTATACGATGGCCAATAGCCCGCTCGACGGTCTCGTGTATGTCTCGGGATCCTACGGGCATCCGCTGTACAAGGGCAGTGCCCCCGTCACGTCGAGCGCGACAAGTTTCGCTCAATGGTGGAATGACAGCACCTACAACCCGGGGGGAGGGCACTCGATCGGGAACATCGAGCTCGGACCCGTGGCGGGCCAGACGAACCTCTACCGATTCTCGAGCGCGCCTCATAGCGTGTACGGCGGTTTCTTCCCTCTCGATCCTGTCGCCAACAATTTCCCCATCTATACTCTGGCGGGTAGCGAGACCGGTCCGGGCACCGTGCAAACCTCGACGACCGGCAACAAAGAACCGCTGCTCTGCAACCTCTGGCCCTACTGGTACAGCTCGACGGCGTTCGGGGCAGGCGCCGGCTGCAAGTCGAACCAGTATGTCTTCCCGCCGAGTTTTGCGCCTGGCGTGGATCCAGCGGTCTGGTTTGGGGAGAACCCGAATGGTGGCTGGATCACGGCGGCCCAAGGATGGTTCCACGACTCGTGGTTCTCGGTTGAAGCGCGTTACCTCTTTGCCTTCAACGGAGCGTTTCAGCTCCAGTTCTTCGGCGACGACGACACCTTCGTGTTCATCAACGGAGTGCTCGTGATTGACCTCGGTGGCGTGCACCAGCGGCTTCCCGCGAGCGTGAAGGTCGATGCGACCGGAAACGCCACGATTCAGGAAGGTGGCAACGTGTACATGCCCTGCACGGGGACGAGTTGCCCGCCGGCTCCGGTGGCCCCCCTCCAGGTGGGCGACCTGATTCCCTGCAACGGCGGTGCGGATCCTATCACGAAGGTCCCGTTCAATTCGACGTGCGCCGCCGGCAACACGACCTGCGACTGCCGCCAGCGCACCATTACAGCCGCCGCGCTCGACCTGACGCCTGGCAACACCTACGAGATAGCCATCTTCGAGCGCGACGGGCACCCCACGGAATCGAACTTCCAGCTCACGCTCAGTGGGTTCTCCACCACCGAATCGGCGTGCACGCCTCGATGCGGCGACGGCATCGTCACCGGTGGCGAACAGTGCGACTGCGGCGACGGAACGGTGATCGTCCCTGCGAACTGCCCCGGTCCGAACAACGACACGACCTACGGCGGCTGCACCACCCAGTGCACATACGGCCCGTACTGTGGCGACGGTATTACGCAAAGTCCTCCGGAGCAGTGCGACAACGGCAAGAACAACGGCAACTACACCGTTGGTCAGCCCGGCGGCTGCACCTTAGGATGCACCATCCCCCACTACTGCGGAGACGGCATCGTGGACACCAATCTGAACGAGCAGTGCGACCTCGGATCGGCGCTCAATGGGCAGCCGGGGCAACGGTGCAACGCGAATTGCCAGATAGTCGTCACGATAAAATAGGGCGGATCCGACAGAGGGCATCCATTGGCCATCCGCGCTCGTAAGGCAGCGAGCGCGGTGGCCCGAATGGGTCTGCCGGGAAGCTGTCGATCCTTTGAACGGAGTGCAGTAGAAGACGGCGGCATGAACTGCCGGCCGTGTTCGCAACTTGCACTCCTTTTCCTTCTTGTCGCTCGGATCGTTCTTTCGAGCGGGTGCTCCTCGAGCCAGTCGACCTCCGCGATGCATCGGACTGCAATCGGTCCGCTTCCCGCGGGTGGGATGCCGGATGCATCCGGGACGGCGAAGGCTCTCCTGACGGACGCGTCGACTCCCAGGGAGCGAGCGATCGACCTCGTCTCCCGGATGACGCTCGAGGAGAAGATCGACTACCTTGGGGGCGTTCGGTCTTTTTTCATTCGGCCGGTCGAGCGACTCGGCATCCCGGAAATCAAGATGGCGGACGGTCCGGCTGGCTGTCGCAACTGGGGACCTAGCACCGCCTATCCTTCGCCCATCGCGTACGCCGCGTCCTTCGACCAGGACCTGGCCGAGCGGATCGGGAGATCGATTGGGCGTGATTGCCGCGCCCGTGGGGTGCACATCTTGCTGGCGCCGGGAGTCAACATTCATCGCTCGCCCTTGGGTGGGCGCAACTTCGAGTATCTCGGAGAAGATCCATTCCTTGCCGGCAAGACCGCGGCCGCGTTCATTCGTGGCGTTCAGAGTGAGGGTGTGCTCGCCACGGTCAAACACTTCGCCGCCAACAATCAGGAATGGGATCGCAATCACATCAGCTCCGAAGTCGACGAACGAACCCTGCGCGAGATCTACCTGCCCGCCTTCGAGCGTGCCGTGCGCGAGGGCAAAGTGTCGGCGGTCATGACCGCGTACAACTTGCTCAACGGCACGTACTGCTCGCAAGACCCGTGGCTGACTCGCGACGTTCTGCGTGAGCAATGGGGATTCAAGGGGTTCGTCATGTCCGATTGGGCGGCCGTGCACGACACGTTGGGCGCCCTTCGTGCCGGTTGCGATCTCGAAATGCCGTCCGGCAAGTTCATGAATCGCGATGCCATCCTCCCCCTCATCGAGCAGAAGAAGATAGACCCTTCGGTCATCGACGAGAAGGTCGGACGAATCCTCGAGACGGTGATTGCTGCCGGATTCCTCGACCATCCGCAGAAGCGGGAGGACATTCCCCTCGACGATCCTTCCAGTGTGGAGACCGCTCTCGACACCGCGCGAAAGAGCGTCGTTCTTCTCAAGAATACGTTAGGGCTATTGCCCATCGACAGGGCCAAGGTCCGGCGGATCGCGGTCATCGGACCCAACGTTGATCCTCCGGTCGTCGGGGGCTACGGAAGCGCCTACGTCACACCGTTTCATGCCGTCGGGCTTCTCGAAGGGCTCCGGCGGGCCGCGCCGGACGCGTCGTTCCTCGTGCACGCGGGAGTCCGCAGCTCGTCCGAGTTCGCCACCCTTGGTCAACCGTGCTTCGTCGAGCCGATCAAGGAGTCCGTCTACGCAGGGACCGAACTTGCGGGAGCGCCTATTTCGGAGCGCACCGTGACGCGCATCAACTACAAGCCGGAAGGTGGGTTGCCGCAACCGATCGCCGCCGGACTGCCGTCCGAGAACTTCTCGGTGCGCTGGACGGGCGCCATCTCGGTCGACAAGAGCGGCAAGTACCGCGTGATGACGCACACCGACGACGGGGCGCGCGTGATTCTCGACGGCAGGAAGGTGATCGACGACTGGACTCAGCACTCTGCGAAGATGAATGCGGCGACTGTCGATCTGACGCCCGGCAATCATTCGGTCGTCGTCGAATACTATCAAGGCACGGGAAGCGCGATCGCCCAGTTTGGGTTTGCACCTGCGACGGGGGATTATTCGCGGTTCGACGGGAGCTCCGAAGTGTCCGCCCTCGCGCGTCAGGCCGACCTGGTCGTCGTCGATATCGGATTCGGGCAGAACTCGGAGACGAACAGCCTGCGTTCCCCGTTCCAAGGGCGGTGGCCGCCGTCTTGGGCACGGCAGGCAGGCTTGGTCGAGGCCGAGGACAGCGACCGTCCCTTCGCGCTGCCTCCTGCCCAAATGGAGACGGTCAAGCTCGCTCTGGCCGCCAATCCGCGCACCATCGTCATCGTCAATGCCGGTGGGGCGGTCGATCTCCAGCCCGTCATCGCGCGCGTTCCAGCGCTGCTTTGGGCGTGGTATCCGGGGCAAGAGGGCGGGCGTGCCCTCGCGGACGTGCTTTTGGGCGTCGTGAGTCCTTCGGGAAGGCTGCCCGTGACCTTCGCGAAGCGCTACGACGACTATCCGAGCGCGCCGTATTACAATGTGAATCAAAACGGCAAAACTCCTTACACGGAAGGCGTGTTCGTCGGCTACCGCGGATTCGAGTCCCGAAACGTCGAACCGCTCTTCCCGTTCGGGTTTGGTCTGAGCTATACGTCGTTCGAATTCTCGGAGTTGCACGCAAAGCCGGAATCGGACGGATCGGCCACTGTGTCGCTCTCGGTCAAGAACACCGGCTCGCGCGATGGCTCCGAGATTGTGCAGATCTACGTCGCTCCGCCGAAGTCGAGCGTGGCGCGTCCCCCCAAGGAGCTCAAAGCGTACGCGAGCGTCACGCTGGAGAAGGGGGAGTCCAAATCGGTGACGCTGACCCTCGAACCTCGCGCCTTCGCGATGTGGGACGTGGCCAAGAAGCAGTGGAGCGTCGAAGCGGGACGCTACGAGGTCCTCGCAGGATCGTCGTCGTCGGACATTCGGACACGTCAGGTGATCGAGATTGGGGCGCGGACGATGGCGCCCTAACAGGCTGCTCAAGAAGGCGATGAGAGGGAGATCACCGCAGGGGGCCGCCGGGGAAGCCCGAAGTCGCGGCACCGCCCGTTCACCGAACGGGTCAAAACGCGTATTCCGCGCCGATTCGCACTCCGAGCATGGCGCCGCGCATTTCGGCGACCGGTCGTCCATCGGCGCGAGCGTCCAGGCCCGACAGGGCCCCTCCCACGTCGAAGTCAGCCGTTGAAGCCGATCGGGCACTCGGTCCCCGCGCACGAGGACAACCCAAACGTGGGCTATCTGTGCAAGTACGTGAGATAGCGTCGTTCTGACTATGCTCCTGGCCTAATGCCGCTACGTTCCTGGCTGGACATCGCTCGATCTGCGGGCTCGTGCCGCGCGAGGTTCAATCGATGAATCAAAACGAAGCCAAACGCTGGGCCGAACCCAGCCGCGAGTGCAAGAGGCACGTGGGAGGGGACGGCGTCTAACAGAATCTGGGGCGAGTCGAGTGGACGGAAGGAGCAAAGCCCAATCTGGTGGTTACCGCGCACCTGAAAGTTCAGATCGGATATCCTACGGGCGGAATTCGACGTCCATGGTCGATTTGTTGAATCGAAGAGTGTGGGCTGCGGCGGGCGCAACTGCAAGGGCTCGCCGTGTCAATGCGATCCGGTCCTGAGCGAACTTTGAGGCTGCAATTGCGGGCCGGGAGGACTTGAAAGTTTTGGTATTGCTGTAGATGTGTCAAATGTATGAGTAGTGGTCTGCGGGCGCTTCTCCCTGGTACGCTGTTACTTTCCAGCGTGTCCGTCGACATCAACTCTCGTGCTGGTCGACGTGGAGGGCAGGTTGTCCTATCCTTTTGAATCGGCTTCGGATGCCTCCCGTTCAAGCCATATTCGATTGCTCTCCGATGCTTAGAGGACGAAGGAGATTCTTTCATGCGCGCTCGTACGCTTCTGGTCATCGTTGCGACCACGGCCACTCTCTGCGCTTGCGGCTCGGACAACAACTCAACGGGTATTTCCTCCGACGCGAGCGCGGGAGCTAGCAGCGGCTCCAGCTCCGGTTCGAGCACCAGCTCGAGTTCGAGCACCAGCTCCAGTTCGGGCTCCAGCACCAGCTCCAGTTCGGGCTCTAGTTCTGGTTCGAGCGCTAGCTCCGGAGGCAAGTCCAGCTCGAGCAGCGGCGTCGGCTCGAGCGCCAGCTCCGGTTCGGGCAGCAGCTCGAGTTCGGGCAGCAGCTCCGGTTCGGGCAATAGTTCGAGTTCGGGCAGCAGTTCGAGTTCGGGCAGCAGTTCGAGTTCGGGCAGCAGTTCGAGTTCGGGCAGCAGCTCGAGTTCGGGCAGCAGCTCGAGTTCGGGCAGCAGCTCGAGTTCGGGCGGCAGCTCCGGCGGAAGGTCCAGTTCGAGCGGCAGCTCCGGCAGCAGCTCGAGTTCGGGCAGCAGCTCCGGCGGAAAGTCAAGTTCGAGCGGCAGCTCCGGCAGCAGCTCGAGTTCGGGCAGCAGCTCCGGCAGCAGCTCAAGTTCGAGCGGTAGCTCCAGTTCGAGCGGCAGCTCCAGTTCGAGCGGTAGCTCCGGCGGCACGACCGGCACCGGGCCTTGCGACATCTATGGAACCGCCGGCACACCATGCGTTGCAGCCCACAGTACGGTACGAGCCCTGCTCGGCGCCTATACCGGCAGCCTCTACCAGGTCACGCGCGCATCGGACAACACGACAAAGGATATCGGTGTCCTCACCACTGGAGGTTTCGCCGACTCAGCCACACAGGATACGTTCTGCGCGGGCACTACGTGCACAATCACCATCATCTACGACCAGTCCGGTAAGAACAACCACCTCACGCCGGCGCCCGCCGCTCAGCGAAAGGCGACGCCGGACACCCCGGCCGACGCGACGGCCCTCCCGTTCACGATATCCGGGCACGCGGTCTACGGCGTCCACATCACGTCTGGGATTGGCTACCGGATCGACAAGGCCTCGGGGACCGCGACTGGCGACGCGGCGGAGACGGAGTACATGGTGACGAGCGGCACCTTCATGAACAGTGGGTGCTGCTTCGACTACGGCAACGCAGAAACGAACAACTCGGACGACGGTGCGGCCACCATGGAAGCCGTCTACTTCGGAACTAGCACCAGTTGGGGCAAAGGAAGCGGTACCGGCCCCTGGGTGATGGCGGATCTGGAAAACGGCCTTTGGGCTGGATCGGCGAAGACCAATGACACCGATACGCCGCTCACTTCCGCGTACGTGACTGCGATGGTCATAGGCAATTCAGGGGGGACCTTCGCTCTCAAAGGGGGCAATGCGGCATCGGGTGCGCTGACAACAATGTGGAACGGAGCGCGCCCGGCTGGCTACACTACGATGAAGAAACAAGGCGCCATCATCCTCGGTATTGGCGGCGATGGCAGCGATGGTGCACAGGGCAACTTCTACGAAGGACTGATGACTTCCGGCGCCTCGTCAGACGCGTCCGACACTTCGGTCCAGGCCAACATCGTCGCCGCGGGGTACGGACAATAGAATTCCCCTCTAGGAGTCCGTCGGGCTTTTTGCATGCGCAAAAGGTCCCGCCGGCCTCCTAGGGATTTCACCAGATAAGCTCGGCTTGCTCTTCGACAGGTTCTCGCAGGTGGATGCCTCCACCACGCGCAATTTCGGAGGCACCGGGCTTGGCCTGGCCATCACCAAGCAGCTCGCGGAACTCATGGGCGCCACGATCGGTGTCGTGAGCGAGCCTGGCCGGGGTTCAGAGTTCTGGTTCACCGCGCGCCTCGGCCTGCAGGAGCAAACAGGACGTCTCGGGGATCGCACCCGCAATCGACGAGGGGGGACGATTCGCGGCCCTTCTAGCGAAGGAGTGCTGAGCCTCTCGAGCGCGGGGCCTTCGCCGAGTACACTCCGACCGCCTTGAGCGGAACGAGCGGTCCCGAAGTGCGAGTAGCACCTGGTGCTGACGGGAAGGCCGGTCACGTGCTGGACCGACTGTCGGCTCTGGTGGACGCGGCCGTGGCGCCGCTGCTGGGGCTCCTCAACGATGTGGGGGCCACTGTCACCCTCGGATGGCGCGTGATCGTGTGGGCCCTGCGTCCACCTGTTCGCCCGATGCAGCTCATCGCAGCGCTCGACTTCATCGGGGCCGGTTCGCTCTTTATCGTACTGCTGGTCGGGATGTTCACGGGCATGGCATTCACCGTGAGCACCATCGTGGGCTTCCGGCAGTTCTCGGCCGAGGGGATGGTTGGCGGTGTCGTCGCGCTCGCGTTGGCGCGCGAACTCGCCCCGGTGCTGGCTTCGGTCGTTGTGACGGCTCGAGCGGGCAGCACCATGGCGAGCGAACTTGGGACGATGCGCGTCACTGAGCAGATCGACGCAATCACCACGATGGGCGTCAATCCCGTTCAGTATCTCGTGGTGCCGCGTGTCGTGGCGACCACCCTGGTGATGCCCCTGCTCGCAATGTGTTTCGGCGTGTCCGGACAGCTTGGGTCCTACGTCGTCGCGGTCATGTGGCAGGGGATTGATCCCGGCGTCTTCCTGGACCGCATCGATCAGCTCCTGCGTGTGAGCGATCTCACGATGTTGGTCGACAAGAGCCTCGTGTTCGGCTTCGCATTCAGCCTGGTGTGCTGCAAGAAGGGATTTTTCGCGTCTGGTGGTGCCCGCGGGGTCGGGGAGGCGACCGCCAAGGCAGTCGTGGCAAGCATTGTCGCTATTTTTGCCTTCGACATCGTGCTAACGACGCTGCTGACGGATTTGTGAGCCATCGACGCTGCGAACCGGCTAAACATGGTTCAGCGAACGGGTGCAATCAGACGGAGGTAGCGGTCGTGGACAAGTCGCGAAATGACTTGAGCTCAGCGGTCTCAAAACTGTGTCTCGCGCTCGAGACCCACAGGCGCACGGCGGACGGTCGCGTGCGAACGCCGGACGAAATGGTCACGGCGTTTTTCAGGCACAACGACAAGGACTCGAACGACCGTGTGTTCAAGTACCTTCCGAACGACGTTCGAGGCCCCATCGTCGCCGCGTGGGGGATCCGGGGTGCCAAGACCGCCATGCGCGACGACGACGAGCGGATCCGGAGTGTCGTGGCCGACGCGCTCGTCGCGGGGGACATCGACCCCGAGGCGTTCGAGGACGGACTCACCGCCGAGATCCTCGTTTCCTGGCTTCCACTCGCCGAGCTCTGGGCGTTTTGGCGGGGTGGGAAGCTCACGAAGCCTGCGATTCTCAAGGCTATGGAGACCGCATTTGACCTTGGTCTGTTCGATGCCCGGTGGTTTCTCGAGACGCTGAAAGCGAAGAACGGGACCCGCAAGGGAACCGACGTGATCGCCGACGGGTTGTCCAAAGACGATCTAGCTCAGTGGGTGCATCGCATTCACGAGTCCGGGGATGGATCGCCGCGGGGCATCGTCGGTGCCATCGGATGGGAACGCATCGTTGCCAAGACGGCCAACGATGCCTTGTTCCTTGTTCTCGACGCCCTTTCGGTCAAAGTCGGGCTCGTTCCAGCGAGCGTTCGGGACGCTGCCGGGAAGCTTGAGCTCGTCCTGTCCGGTCCGGAGTCGACGCAGCACGTGGAGACAGCGTCCGACGATGCGCACGCGGGCGACAAATCGTCCGAGGATTGGTCGATACCACCGGCCTTGGGCGGTCGGATCCCTACGCCTCCCTCGACAGAAGACAATATTGCGGTCGTCGTCGACGACGACCTCATCGTGGGCGACGACAATGTGATGCCCACACCGGCGCCACCGGCGCATGGGACGGGCACCATCGCCGAGCCGCCGGATGCTCTTCCCCGTTTCGAGATGGACGACGGGAAATAGCGGCGCCTAGACAGACGGTCGGTGTATTTCGGCCGAAACGGAGCGAGGCCGGCGGCGAGTTGCGCGGAGCCTACCTCCCGTAGGCGAGCCATGCTCGACGCCGGGATCGCGAAGGGATCGGCCGAAAGACACCGGCCGTCTAGACGGACAACGCGAGCATTCGCTCGATGGGTCGCCGAGCTCTCTCGAGCAGATCGGGCGGCATTTCGATCCGCGGCGAAAGGTCGCGCAACGCGAGGTACACCTTTTCCAGGGTGTTCTTCCGCATGTACGGGCACTCGTTGCAAGCGCAGTTGGAATCGGGAGGAGCGGCAATGAAATCCTTGGTTGGCGCCGCGCGACGCATGGCGTGCAAGATGCCGCTTTCGGTGACGACGATGAACGTCGAGGCCTCGCTGCTCTGTACGTACTTGAGCAGTGCATGGGTCGAACCGACCATGTCGGCCATCGCGAGGACGGGCTCCTCGCACTCAGGGTGGGCGATCACTCGAGCCGCCGGATAGCGCTCTCTGAGACCTACGAGCTTTCGAACGCTGAACGTCTCGTGCACGATGCAACTCCCCGGCCACAGCATCATCGCGCGCCCCGTCTTTTTCTCGAGATACCGTCCGAGGTTCCTGTCCGGTCCGAACAGGATCGTTCTTTCCTGGGGAATGCTACGGACGATCGTCTCGGCGTTGGAGGACGTCACAATGACGTCCGAAAGGGCTTTGACTTCTGCAGTGCAGTTGATGTAGCTGACGACGAAGGCGTCCGGGTACCTTGCAATCCACGCCGCGAATCGGTCGGCTGGGCAACCAGTCGCGAGCGAACACCCAGCCTCGAGATCCGGAAGGACCACCGTGCGGGTCGGATTGAGGATCTTCGCTGTCTCGGCCATGAAGTGTACGCCGGCGAAGCAAATGACATCTGCGTCCGTGCGAGCCGCAGCTTGGGAGAGCTGAAGCGAATCGCCGACCACGTCGGCGATGTCTTGGATGTCACTCTCCTGGTAAAAATGGGCGAGAAGAATGGCGTTGCGCTCTCGCTTAAGGCGCGCGATCTCGTCTTCGAGATGCAGCGGGAGCCTGTCGCCGTCAACCATGCTTCGAGAAGCTAGGACGGGACCGAGGATGGGTCCAGGTGAGCCGGTCCAAGGATGGCGACCATCGTCGCGAACGACCGGCATCGGGCAGAGGAGTCAGGGCTGCGATTTCACTTCTTGCCGAGCAGCTTCCGAGTCACGCGCGGACCGAGTTTATCGGACATCAGGCTTTCGACGAGGGCGTGCAAGCTCCGCCGCTCCTGGTCGCGTTCGAAGATGAATCGTATACCCATCCCTGCGGGGTGTTCTTCCGTAGCGGCGGACGGGGCGACCGTCCACATCACCTGGCCGCGAAGCTCGATCGCCGCCTCTCGTCCCGGAATGGACAGCAAGAAAACGAACTCGGTCCCGATCTCGAGCGGCCGATCGGTCTGGATGAAAGTTCCCCCCTTGGAGATGTTCTTCGCGTAGTCGGCGAAGAACGTGTTCACTCGCTTGTAGTCCACCCGCAGGGTGATGGCCTGCCTAGGGGACGCCCGCCGATCGGCCCAGTCATCGTCTGCGGGAACCATTGGCGACGAACGTAGCATCGACGTGGCAATTTAGGCATGATCGCGTCGGCTGGTCGGGCGTCCATCCCCAAACCCGAGTAAAGAACCGAAAACCTTGGCCGCTTGCCTACACTCAAACCCGAAATGTCTTTGAATCGCGACTCGCACGGCACGCTTCTCCTCGGCGGTGCCGATCTCGTGGCACTGATCCATGATGCAGGGAGTCCAACCTACGTGTACGACCTCGATGCCATGGCATCGGAGGCCCGCAATCTGGGCGCCGCATTCGAGGGATCGGCTCACCTCATCGCGTATGCGGTCAAGGCCAACACAGCCGGCGCTATCGTTCGTACCCTGGCGGGCGCCGGATGTGGCGCAGACATAGTCAGCCGAGCGGAGCTGCGCGTGGCGATGGCGTGTGGGGTGGACCCGAACCGCATCGTGTTCAGCGGCGTGGCCAAGCAGGATATCGAGATCGACGAAGCCATCGCAGCGGGAGCCCGCGGCGTAGCGGCGATTCAACTGGAGAGCGTGGAGGAAGTGGCGCGCGTGGGAGCACGCGCGAGGGCGCTCGGTCGAAGGGCACGCGTCGGCGTTCGCATCAACCCGGGCATCGATCTCGAAGGCGCAACCCACGCGCACATCGCAACGGGCCACGATGCCGCGAAGTTCGGAGTCGCGCGGGCGGATGTCGTGGGTGCGACGGAGCTGATCGAGTCGGCCCCAGAGCTCGAGCTCGTGGGTCTCGGGTGCCATGCCGGCTCCCAATTTACAACCCTCGAACCGTACCTCACGGCTGCGCGCGTGGTGTTCGACCTCGTGCGCGACCTGCGTGCCGAAGGGCGCCTGCGCTCGCTCGTGTTCGTCGATTCGGGCGGCGGGCTTGGCGTCGACTATGGGGATGGCTGTCCGGTCTCGCCGGCCGATTTCGTGCGCGCCGCTCGAGCCGAACAAAGGGCACGCGGTCTCGGCGACCTCCAGCTCACGATCGAGCCAGGGCGGTCACTCGTGGCCCCGCACGGCGTGCTTCTCGCCTGCGTCATCCAGTCGAAGGTTGCTTCGACCGGACGCTGGTTGATGATCGATGCGGGGATGAACGACTTGCTTCGCCCGGCTCTCTATCAGGCCCATCACCCCATTGTCGGGCTCGTGCAGGCGGATTCGGAACCAGTGATCTCATGGCGAGTCGTCGGTCCCGTGTGCGAAAGCAGCGACGATTTCGGTGCTCACGCTCTCGCCCGCGATCCCCCCGAGGCGGTGGCCATTCTCGGCGCGGGGGCGTACGGCTACACGATGGCGAGTGTGTACAACGGGCGCCAGCTCCCCGCGGAGGTCTTCGTTCGCGCTGGGCGTGTCGTCGGCCGCACCATCCGACGCAGTGTCGACGACTGGGTAGAGGACCGCGCCCGGGCCGGCGTCTGAGCGGTGCTCTGACGGACTTCGATGGAATGTGAGCTATGAGTAGAGGACATGAAGGGCTCCGTCGCGCCTGATTTCGCCAAGACGTTCAGTGATCCGAACTCGCTCGGGCGACCCTTGTGTGTCGACCTGGATGGGACACTCGTCACGACGGACACGCTCGTAGAAAGCGCCATGCTTCTCCTGAGGCGGGCTCCATGGTCCCTGATTCCGCTTCTGACTCGGATTGTGCACCCCGTTCGATTCAAGGCATTCTTGGCCAGCCGCGTCCAAATTGAGCCGGAAAAGCTTCCGTACCGGCACGAACTGGTGAGTGCACTGCGGATGTGTCGGCAGCAAGGTCGCAGGATTGTTCTTGCGACGGCCGCTCACCGCACCATCGCCGATTCGGTCGCGGCCTATCTCGGTGTGTTCGACGTCGTCTATGCCAGCGATGACACGCGCAACCTCAGGTCGACGACCAAGCGGGATGCCTTGGTTGCCGCGTACGGCTCGAAGGGCTTCGACTACGTCGGGGACTCGACGGCCGACACTGCGGTGTTCGGGGCAGCCGACCGAGGCGTTCTCCTTGGGGCGTCGCAGGGGGCGGTGCGCGCGACTCGGTCTGCTCGAAACGTGTCCGTCCTGTCCCGCAAACCGAGCGTTCTGCGCGCGGCGTGGAAGGAACTGCGCCCCCACCAGTGGTCGAAGAACGCGCTGGTTGTGTTGCCCCTGCTGCTCGCGCCGGGAGCCTTGACGATTCTCTCGGTCGCACGGGCTGGCGCTGCCTTCGTCGCGTTCTCCCTTTGCGCGTCGGCGGGCTACGTGATCAACGACGCCGTCGACCTCGAGGCCGACCGGGTTCATGCAACCAAACGTGCGCGGCCGCTCGCTTCGGGCGATCTGCCCATTCTGTTCGCGCCATTGCTGATCGTCGGGCTTCTGGGAGCAAGTTTTGGACTGTCGGTGAGGCTCCTGTCGACAGGCTTCGTCGGGATGCTCGGTGCGTATCTCGTCACCACTCTTCTCTATTCCTTCTATCTGAAGAAGCTCCTGTTGCTCGATGTACTCGTGCTTGCCGGCCTGTACACTCATCGAATCTTGTCGGGCGGCGTCGCGACGAACGTCCACGTGAGTGCGTGGCTCCTCGGGTTCTCGATGTTTCTGTTCACCAGCCTCGCATTTGCAAAACGCTACGTGGAGCTGCGCGCTGCCACGTCCGACGACAAGGTCAAGAGTCGCGGGTACGTCCGGCAGGACATCGATATGGTGAACAGCATGGGGGTCGCGAGCGGATACATTGCCGCTCTCGTGTTCATGCTCTACGTCGATAGTTCGGCCGTGCGATCCATTTACAGAATTCCGATGCTGCTATGGCTCGTCCTGCCCATTCTTCTCTATTGGCTCGGGCGCATATGGCTCCTCGCCGGTCGCGGACAGATGCAGGACGACCCGGTGAAGTTCGCCATCAAAGACGGTCAGAGTCGAGGGTGCGCCCTGCTCATCGCCGCCATCATGGGGATTGCTAGGTTTGCGCCGCACAGTATGTTGGGAGCGCCGTAGAGGGCACGAGGTTCGCCCATCTCGCCTACTGCACGCGCGCCGAGAACGTTGCGCTCGAGCGGGCGAGCAGCGTCCAGCACGGGTGCCCTCAAGTCATATAAGCCGCGTTGATCTCGACATATCCCGCGCCAAGATCGCATCCCCACACTTTCGCGGAGTACCGCCCTTCTCCGATGCGCACCCCAATCGACACCCGCGTGCTCGTCTTGATGCGGGTGGCCAGTGCGTCGAGGTCCGTCGCCACGCGCTCCGATTGGTCGAAGACGACTTCGCCCATTACTTCGATAACCAGATCGGTCCGAGGAATAGACTGGATCGTCGCACGGGCGTCGGGTTTGCCAATCGCGGCGACGATTCGACCCCAATTCGGATCCCCGCCGTGGATGGCCGTCTTCACGAGCGGCGAATTGATGACTTTCTTCGCCAGGACCTTCGCGTCCTCGGCGGACGTATCGAGCCGAACGGTGCACTCGATGAGCTTCGTCGCGCCCTCGGACTGCGCGACGATCTCGCGCGCGAGCTTCAGGCACATGCAACGGACGGCATCCACGAAGTCGGCGCGCAGGTTCGCGTCGAGTGGCATCTGCGCTGTCGAGAAACAAACGAGACTGTCGCTCGTGCTCGTGTCCGAGTCGACGCTGATCGAATTGAACGTCCGATCGGCGGCTTCGACGAGAATAGCCCTTAATTCCACGGCATCAATGTCGGCATTCGTGAAGAAATAGACGAGCATCGTCGCCATGTTCGGCTCGATCATGCCCGCGCCCTTGGCCATGGCGCAGAGGACGAGGTCGCCGACCCGCACGGAGCACACCTTGGGTCCGCGATCGGTCGTCAGGATGGCGCACGCCGTTTCGTCCAAGGAGTCTGCGCGCAGTCGCTTGGATAGCCCGGCGATGGCGCTCTGGAGCCGGTCCATGGGCAGAGGAACGCCGATGACGCCGGTACAGGAGATCACCACATCATTCGGGTCGGTGCCGAACTCGGCACTGAGCCACGAGGCGAGCTCGCGCGTGTCCTGTTCGCTTGTCGGCGAGAACACGTTTGCGTTCTTGCTGACGACCGCGAGGAGCTGGGCGTAGCCATCGGCGAGGACCGCTCGGTCATAGGTGACCGCTGCTCCCGGGCAGAGGCTCTTCGTAAAGATGCCCACCGCCGTCGCCCGCTCTTGCAACTTGACGACCGTAAAGTCGAGCACTCCCTCCTGCTTGATGCCAGCCGACGTGGCCACCGCGAAAACGCCCTCCGGCTGGTGTGCGAGCGTGGGTTCCAAAGCGATGTCGCGGCCTGCGGCGCGAGACGCGAACGACACGACGTCGTCCGACGGATCCGGCGACACCGAGATGTGCAGGGTCGCGTTCCAGTCACTCCAAACGATCTGCTTCATGGCAGCACCTCGGGTCTCCTCGTCCACGATGACGAGCAGATCAGCGCAATCCCACAAGCGCCCCGCGGGGCAACCCGCGCGGAGTGTCAGACGTCCTTCTGATCCCGGACACGAGCAGCCTTGCCGGCCAGCTCGCGGAGATAGAAGAGGCGCGCCCGACGCACGACGCCCTTGCTGACGAGCTCCACTTTCTCGATGCGAGGCGAATGCGACAGGAACACGCGCTCGACCCCGACGTTGAAGCTGATCTTCCGCACCGTGAACGTGCTGCGGGCGCCTGCGCGATGACGCTTGAGCACCACGCCTTGAAAGACCTGCGTCCGTTCCTTGTCACCCTCGACGATGCGGTAGTGAACACGCACGGTATCGCCCACGCGAAAGTCGGGCAGATCCGTGCGCAGAAACTTGGACTCAATCTCGGCGAGCTTCGGGGAGATATTCATGGAATCAAACTCCCATCCGCGCGTACCGCACGAAGCCGTACGGGACCGGTCGATGCGAGGGGGCGGCTTAAAGCACGCGAGGCTGGATCTGTCAATGCGCCCGCTGCTTGACGGGCCGACTTCTCCGCCTAAGCTGCGTCGCTCGATTCGACCAGTTGCATCTGCATCTCGACGAGGGGGGCGCTTCGCGGCCCCCTCATAGCTCCCTCGCGGTGCCTGAGAAGCCTTTCTTCTCCTGTCCCTTTCGCTTTGCGGACGGCGTGCGCCAACGGGGATTGCCAGTTCTTCAATAGCCGCGCGAGCGAACAGGAGCGCCTTCTTCCCATGAACACCAGGCCCGGAGTCATCGGCCGAAAACTCGGCTGCACCCAATTGTTTGAGCCCGACGGAAGCGTCACGCGAGTCACCGTCCTTCAGGCAGTTCCTGTCGTTGTCGGAAAGCGAACGCTGGAGAAGGACGGCTATACGGCGCTCGTCCTCGGACTTGACGAACGCGACGAGAAACACACGTCGAAGCCCCAGGCCGGCTACTTCAAGAAAGCGGGCGTCACGGCGAAGCGATTCGTTCAGGAACTGCGGTGCGAACCGGCGTTTGCGGCCAAGTGGGAGGTCGGAAATACCCTGAAACTCGACGAAATATTTCAAGTCGGGGAACGGGTCGATGCGCGCGGCACCACGCGGGGACGTGGCTTTACAGGAGTCGTGCGCCGCTGGGGCTTCGCGGGAGGCGTTACCACCCACGGAACGCACGAGTATCGGCGCCACCCTGGATCGATCGGTACCAACATGACCCCGGGTCGCACGCTCCCGAACTTGCGGATGGGGGGACAGTACGGCAACGAAACCGTGTCCACGCTGAACCTTCGCGTGGCGCGAATCGACGCCGAGGAGCACCTGCTTTTCTTGGAAGGTGGGGTGCCGGGGGCGAAAAACGGGCTTCTGCTTGTTCGGCAGACTGTCAAAGCAAAGAAGAAGTCGCCGACGGCCTGAATGAGCGCTCGCCGGGCTATCCACTTCTGACTGGCGCGGTCTCGGGTGGGAGGTAATGCTGTGCCGTCGGCACCGTCGCCGGCGGGGCGAGCTGCCATGCGTTCGCGGAAGAACCCTTACGCCAAGCCCGATCGGTACACCCGCGCCGCGAAAGAGGCAGGGTTTCCCGCGCGAAGTGTCTTCAAGCTCGAGGAGATCGATCGGCGCGTGCGCTTGCTGAGGCCCGGGATGCGGGTGCTCGACCTCGGCGCGGCACCGGGTAGTTGGTCACTGTACGCGGCGCAGCGCATCGGGGGCGCAGGCAAGCTCCTGTCCGTCGACATCAATCCGCTGACGGTTGCACTGCCGAACCAGGCGATGTTTGCGCAGGGCGACGCGTTTGAAGTCGGGGACGACCTTCTGTGCCGGTTCGCCCCCTACGACGTCGTCCTCAGCGACATGGCTCCAAGTACGACGGGCAACCGGGTGACCGACCAAGCGAGGAGCTTCGAGCTCTTCATGAGGGCGCTGGCCGTCGCCACCTTAGGTTCGGCGGTCGGGGCGTCGTTCGTGGGCAAGATCTTCATGAGTGACGATCTGCCCGAGGCGCGCGAGGAAATCAGGCGTCACTACGACAGCGAACGGCTCATTCGGCCGGAGGGCACGCGCGCGGGGAGCATGGAGATATTTCTGCTAGGTATCGGGAGACGGTCGTGAGCGGCGATGGGGTAGCGACGATGCCCTCGGTGCAGCTCCTCGCGGGCCGATTCGTCGTGGAGAGGGAGGTGGGCCGTGGCGCGGTCGGAATCGTCTACCGCGCGTACGACCACGTGAGCGGCCAATCGGTTGCCCTCAAAGTGATCGCGTCGGACGGAGTCGATGCCGGGGAGGAAGCACGATTCCGGCGAGAAGGTCGCGTGCTTGCCGGACTTCACCACCCAGGGATTGTGCGCGTCGTGGCCTTTGGTCAGCTGGAGGAACGCAGGCCGTACGTGGCGATGGAATGGCTCGAGGGGGAGAACCTAGCCAAGCGTCAAGAGAGAGCACCGCTGTCCGTGGTGTCGAGTCTACGGGTCGGAGCCGACATCTGTGACGCACTCGGTGCGGCGCACAGCGCTGGAATCGTTCACCGCGACGTCAAGCCGTCGAACGTGATCTTGGCTCGAACGAGCGAGTCGAACGACGGCCAATTCACCGTCAAGCTGGTTGATTTCGGGGTGGCTGCCGCACGCGATGCGAAACTCACCCAAACGGGGACCATCATCGGGACTCCGGCGTACATGGCGCCCGAACAGGCCCGTGGCGACGAAGGAATCGACGCGCGCGCAGACCTGTACGCAGTAGGGGCAACTCTGTTCGAGCTCATCGTGGGACGGCCCCCGCACTTCGGCCCGACGCCGGTTGCCATTCTAGCTCGCCTCGTCACGACCCCAGCGCCCCGCCTCGGTGAGGTCTTTTCTGATGTGTCGCCTGCGCTCGACGAACTCGTCGCGAGCCTCCTCGCTTTGGAACCATCGGATCGCCCGTCGTCGGCCGTCGATGTTTCCACACGCTTGCGAGCGATCGCCGACGAAATCCACGTCGACTCTTCTCCACCGCTGACTCCGACCGCGGCCCGCGACACCGCGCCCGTCAGCCTGACCATGACGAAGGCCGACGGCGGTCTCCGTCTGATTACGTCGATTGTGGCGACGCACGTCCCCAAGGGCCCCGCCCGAAATCGGGTTCTCACGCACCTGCGCGCTCGTGGCGCCGACGCGACGGAGCTCGGCGGCAACGCGATCGTCGCACATCTCGGAGTGCGCAAGTCAGTCGGCGACGAAGCCTCTCGAGCACTCGACCTTGGGCTGCGCATAGCAAAGCTCGGAGCCGCCGTGGGCGTTGCCAGCGGGCGTACGCGCATCGAGTACACGCGCCCGACCGGAGAGGTGGTCGACCGAGCCGCAGGGTTGGCGCGCGATGCCGCGCCCGGCCAGGTGCTCGCCGACGCGACGACGACCGAGCTTGCGCGGGGTCGATTCGAGATCGATGGTGCTGGCGGTGCTGGCAGTGTCGTGGGGTCGGTGTCCTCATGCCGCCGCGAGGGCGGTGCCGGCGTGGCGTTCGTAGGGCGGGACGCCGAACTGTTGCAGATCGCTGCCGCCTTCGAGCGCTGTGTCGAGGACCGGACATCTATCGTCGTGACGATTACCGGTGCTCCAGGCATCGGCAAAACGAGGCTTCGGTCCGAGGCCGTGGCGAGCATGGTCCGGACCGCAGCGCGTCCCCGTGTCGTTTTCGCTCGCTGCGAAGCGTTTGCTCATCGACATGCGCTTGGGGTGCTCGGAGACGTCGCACGCGGGCTCACCGGTGTGCCGAAAGGCGCATCCTTGCAGGAAGCGCTCGATGCGACCGATGTGCTCATCGCGACGTGCGAGGTGCCGTGCTCGGATGCCGCGCGGGACCTCGTTGCCCGTCTCGTCGCCAACGAGCCCTTGCCCAAGGTCGACGACGAACGCGGGGCTCGCGACGCGCTCTGGCTTGCGCTGACCGACATGGCGATCGGTCTGTCGCTCGCCCAGCCGCTCGCGCTGGTCATCGAAGATGCGCAATGGGCCGATTCCGAGGGCCTCTCGTGGCTCGACCACCTTCTCGGCCGCGCCTCCGGCTATCGAGTGTTCGTCATCCTCGATGCGCGCCCGACGCTCTGGCGTCACGCGCACTCGCTTTTCGAGGGACGAGACCACGTTCGCATCGAACTTCGACCGCTTTCTCGCAAGTATGCGCGTGCCATGGCGATGTCGGTGCTCGTGGGGCGCGCGTTCGAAGCGCCGGCTGAATCGCTCGCCGAGGACATCGCAGCACAGTCGGGTGGGTTGCCCCTGTTCGCCGAAGAACTTGCCCGTCTCGCCGCTGCGGGACGCGATACGACGGGTGCTCCGACGATCGAGGCGGCCATGCAGGTGAATCTCGACGCGCTCGAGGACGCAAGTCGAGACGCTGCCGCCAAGCTCTCGGTTTTCGGGCAAGTAGGATGGGAGACTGCCCTGGCCGCGCTCGGCGTAGCCGGTGGCCCCGAGGCGATTCGCGATCTCGCCGCCGCCGAGATCCTCGTCGAACAGGGGCATTCGCGGTTCGCCGGCACGCGCGAGGTGGCTTTCAAACATGCACTGATGAGGGAGGTTGCCTATGCATCGCTGGGAGAAGACACGCTGCGGGATGCTCATGCTCGTGCGGGTCGATGGCTCGCTCGCATGGGCGAGGACGACGCGATCGTGGCGCACCACCTCGAGCTGGGCGGCGAAGGGGCGGAGGCTGCGGCGTACCTCGAGAAGGCGGGGCGCAGAGCACTTGCCGCGCATGCGCTTCCCGAGGCGGTGTCCTTGGTCGAGCGCGCTCTGGCGTTTGCCGAAGACAGGACGAGTCAGTTTGCTCGCGCGCTTCTCCTGGAGGAAGCGTGGTCCCGGCTCGACGCGCGCGCGGGAGAACGGGAGGCGGCTGTGCGCGCAATGGAAGACGCGGTCGACGGCCCCGCGGCTGTTATCCGTGCGCGCGGCGCGCGAGCCCGGTACGAAGACGCGTGTGGAGGGGACGACGGGACAAGTGCTCTCCTCGACGACGTGCGCCGCGCGGCGGCGGAGGCCGGACTCTCCGACGAGGAGGCGCGTTGTGCAGCCTGTCTCGCGGTGCGCTTCGCGCATGGTGGCGAACTGTCGAAGGCCGCGGACGTCGCCGATTCTCTGCTCACATTGTCTCAGCGACACAACATGGCGGGAGCTGAGGTCGACGCGTGGCAATCGCTCGCCATGGTTCGCCAGGCGCGAGGCGAGGTCGGTGCGGCTCTCGAGGCAAGGCGCAGCGCCGCGAGGACTGCCAATGCTGCGGGATTGAAGGCGCGCGAAGCGATGCTCACTATCAATGTGGGATTCGCGCTGACCACGCTCGGAGCGGCGGGTGAGGCACGCCTATCGATCGAGAGTGGCATCGCGCTCGCCCAGGCAATCGGGTCGCCCGGAATCGCGCGACACGGAAAGATGAACCTTCTCTGCTGGGCGGCAACGTACGGGGCCGACTCGTCGCTCGACGAGGCCCTCGAAGAGCCTCGGACCACGGCGGAAGCCGCTCTGTCCGGGAGCTGGGTGCCCCACGATAGGGCGACACTGGGGGTGCTCTTTTACCGTGGCATGGAGATGCTTCGCGGATCGCGGGTCGAGGCAGGAGCCGGGATTCTTCTAAGGATTGCGGCGACGGGGTATCGCGCGACCAAGATGCTCGATGTGTTGCCGGTGGCGTTGGGCCTTTGGGGGGAAGCGGAGCGGCGGTGCGGTCGCGTCGATCAGGCACGTCGCCTTGCCTCTGAGGCGGTGGCGTTGCTCGATCACGGTTCTCCGAGCCTCCTCAACGAAGTGCCTGTCTACTTGGCGCTGCACGACGCGTGCGTGGATCTGGGGCTTCTCGATCAGGCGCGCGAAGCCCTTGCCAAGGGAATTCCGCGCCTTCTGACCCGTGTCCGGGGGCTCGCCGGCACGGCATACACCCAGTTGTTCCTGACCGAGGTTCCGTCGAATGCGGGCTTCCTGGCGGCGGCCGAGGCCTACGGCGTTGTCCCCGAAGAGCTCGCGGGCGCTCTTTCCCTTCGCCCGAGAAGTGCGTGAAGACAGGTCTCTCCGAGGGGCCCCCATAAGTGCAATTCCTGATAGAGTGCGCGCTCTCATGAGAACGACGATCGCCGCAGTGCTGCTCGCCTCGTTCGCCTTCGCGTGCGACGAGCACAAATACGACAAGTTTCTGACCTCCGACTCGGCGCCTTCTCCCTCGGCGATGGCCAGCGCTCTCGCCGCCGTGGTGGCTTCGACGCCTCCATCGCCCAAAGAGGTGTTCAAGAAGAAGCTCGCGTCGGACTGCAAACCGCACCCAACCGACGTGGATTTTACCGACAACGCCGATCTCGAGAAGGAAGTCCGGCGCAAACTCGGGAAAGATACGGGCCCGATCACGCCGAGCGATCTCGCGCAGATCAAGTCGATCAATCTCGTCAACGTGAAGATGCACCAGGTCGACCCGTGCATATTCCCCATGTTCACCTCGATCAAAGACCTTTTCCTCGGAACAGGCGAATACGACGATCTGACACCGATTCAGAAGCTCACGACGCTCGAATCCCTCAGGATCTCGTTCAGTGTCGTTCGGGACCTGCGCCCCATCGAAGGCCTGAAGCGAATGGACCGGCTGGATATCTCCCACACGCTCGTGGGCGATGATCAGCTCAAGTCCGTCGCGTCGTTTGTGAACTTGACGGAGCTCATGCTCGACGAGGACAACCTCACTGATTTGAAGCCTGTGGCGAATCTCAAGAAGCTTGAACGATTGAGCATCAAGAAGACGGCGGTCAAAGACCTGACCCCGGTCGCCGCGCTGCGGACACTGAAATTCCTGTACATCGCCGACACTCCCGTCTCCGACATCACGCCAGTTCAGCCACTCATTTCGGCGGGAATGAAGTTGGTGCAGAACTAGGAGACTGGTGTCAAACGCGTGCTCCGAGCACAAAACAGGTAAGCGTTCACGGGGATGCGCTCCGAGAAAACAAGGGGACTTGAACAGGAAGATCGGAAGATCGGAAGGTAAAGAGGTGAAATACCCAAAACACTTCCGATCTTCCAATCTTCCTGTTCAAATTTCTCGGGGAAATGGAGGGGCTTGACTGGTGAGCGCTGGCCGGCCTCCCCCGTGAACGGTTACCGCGATCGACCGTCGCCCGGCTGACCTCCAACTCATCCGCGATCTCGACGTCCGTGAAGTTTTCGTACGCCTTCAGCAAGTTTCGCAGCGGCATGCTGTTTTGGTGTCACCCAAGTGACGCAATGGCTAACTCGGAAGCAGCGTGTCGCCGAGGGCTTCGCGTCCACCTGAAATAAGCGTTGATTTGGCTTGCGCCGCGTCGGGACGACGTGTGACAAGTCAGAAGAAATCTCGTCGGGACCGGCATGTGACCTCCGTCCACTCCCAAATTCCGAGCACTGGCGGTTATGGCACTGCGCAGACCTCGTCGCCGACCACTATTGCGCAATTGGCCGCGGAGTTGCATCCCAAACTTTCGAGCGTTCCAACGGTGGGCGCCGCTGGCTCAGGCGTGGAAGGGTGGCGAGTTTCGCATCCCCGCTGTGGACTCGGTGATCTGCTTCAGTCTTCGCGTCGCGCGCGAGAAGATGTGCGAAGCGGAATGCCAGTCTTCCTGGACGGTACGCGCCTCGTTGTCGGCGACCTGGACGAGACGCTCGCCTACGCGCCCGCCGTTCTGAGCCGCTTGGGATATGAGCTACTCGAGCCCGTGTCCATCGATGGCCTCCTCAGCCTCGACGTCAGTGCGCTGACCGCGCGCGTGGTCGAGCCGGGATCGGCGAGCTACGACGTAGCTCAGCGACTCGTCCTTCATGAATACGGAACGCGATACCTCACGGCTGGCCTCGAAGCGTTCGAGCATCTCGATGCTTCGCGTCGCTCCTCCACGGTCCCTCGCCGCGGACGGACCGTTGTCGTTGAATCCCTACAGAACGGACGGCGTCTCGTCATGGGCACCATGCGAGTCGATCTCGGGCCGAAACTCGGCTTGCTCGACTTCTTCGCGCCAACTGGTACCGTAACTGCGATTATCGACGAGAGCACTCGGGAGACTGGGAGGGTGGCCTTTCATCCCGTGCTGTCGGTTCCATGCCCGATGCTTGACGGGGCGAGTGCAGACGCACGCGCCCTGTATCGAGTCCTGATCTTGCGACAACTCTACGAGACATGCTCCGACATCACAGGTAATTTCGACGACGGGGGCGCTTCGCCGCCCCCGTCGAGCCCACCTGGAGTGGCCTACGCGATTCAGGCTCCGCACGTGGCGCGGTTCTGCCGTCGCGCCGGGATGGTGCTCACCGAAGCGCCTGGCTTCACGGTTTCCGACACCGCCACTGGGCGCGCTGCCCGTGAAGCTTTCTCGGCGTATTGGCAACCGAACTCCACGGCGGCCCGGCCGCAGGTATATGTGACCGATCCGGCCCTTGCCGATGTCGCTCTCCCAGTCGGCGCGTGGAAGGTGAGCGTATCGAGCAAGCATGGGCTATCTGTGTTCAGAAGCCGCGTGGCGTCAGGACCTTTGCCGATCCCCATGCACTCTGGAACGTCAGAGTGCGCCGCATAAGTTCCTGCCACGGACCATTCTTTTCTAGCAACCCCAAGTCTGCCAAAACCGAAAACGCAATATGTGCCCGTTGGATGCGGAATCGAAAGCTCCTGAGGCCGAGTCGAAGGACCGTCGCCAGCATGCGCTGCGGACGTTTCTGCTGGATGCGGAAACCGCTCATCACGAGGGCTCGGTGACCTATGATGATGTCGGGGTGATGACCATCACGCACCGTCGCCTCCTCGACGTCGGCCTACCCGAGACAATGCTCGTTCCGCCGGAGCGCCAGTTCCCAGCCATTCGGGCGACGTTCGAGGATCTCAACAAGGCACTCTCGAGCCTGTCGAACTCGCCTGCCTTGGATGACGGCCGCACACTTCGCCAAAGTTACGAAGAGGAATTGGAACGGTACGAGGCACTGGTTGCCAGTGCACTTGCGGCACGTCAGTTCGAGCCCGGCTACGGCACCTATGTGGTCGACCACCACCGCGGTGATGTCTACCTCATTGCCCCCGAGCGTTGGCACCGCCTCGCGCTGGTGACGAGCAATGCCCGCCTATTGACAGATCCGGCAGGTGCGCTGTCGTGGCAGGAACTACGTCGGCGCCTGGAAAGCGCGGTGATTGGGTTTGCCGGTGTCAGCGTCGGGAGCAATGTCTTGGAGGGCTGGTTGCGAGAGGCGCGACCACGGGCAGTGAAGATCGCTGATCCCGACTGGATTGAACTGACGAACTTCAATCGGTGCGAGCGGGTCTGCCTCCGCCACCTCGTAGGCTCCCGTGCGCGCCGGTTTGACCTCCGTAATCCATACGAGGTTCATCGGGTATCCAAGGCGCAGTATGTGGCCTACGAGGCCCAGATGGTGGACCCCTACCTCGACTGCTGGGTCTACGACGAAGGACTCACGCGAGGAAACCTCGACCGCTTCTTCGGGGGAGACGTTGCCCATGGGGGGACTGAGCCACCGATCGATATTCTCGTGGAGGAAATGGACAATGTCGATCTTAAGATCCTTGCACGGCAAACAGCCCGAGCCAGAGGAGTCGACGTTCTGATGATGAGTGACTTCGGTCACAGGGCGGATATGCTGTGGAACTACTTCAGTGAGGATCGGACGTCTCCGATGGGTCGAGGTGCGTCCGACGATGTGCTGCTGGCGCTGCTTGAGGCTTCGCGGGCCGGGGACCGTGGAAAGTTTATGGACTTCGTGGCCTCGCTCTGCGGAGATTCCTTCGCGGGGGATGAATTCGGCGCGTTCGTTGAAGGTCGCGGGGAGCAGCCTACCGCCAGCATGCCTCAATCGGGAGCCACTGCAATGACCGCTGGCGGGATCGGCGGCAAGGAGGTGGCACTGCGCGTCCTCGGGCACGGTCGGGGCAGGCCATCACCGTGCCGAGTCGTGTATGACCTTCTCGGTCGTAGCGTAACACGCGACTGATGGAGCGGGTCATGGGAGCTAACGTGGATGCAGAGGGCGAATTGCAAAGGGATACACAACGAGGCGACAGCCCGGCTGTCGCGGACGGCGCCGCTTTTCAGGCATGGCGACTGAAGGCGCTGGCTTCCGACGAGTTCCGGGCACTTGGAACCGCTGCGGATCAACCGTCGGTCGACCAGCTCAAATACCTCGCACGCCTAGCGGTGCTCGCGCCGACTAGCCACAATACTGTTCCGCAGCGCTTTCAAGCGATCGAGAGCGGCTGGCGAATGTGGATAGATCGAGCGTTCGTCCTTCCCGACTCCGATCCGACAGGACGGCAAGCCACAGTCAGCCTGGGCTGCAGTCTCGAGAACCTGGTCCTCGGTGCACGCGCGATGGGTTGGGACGCGGTAGTAACCGTCCTTACGACGTCACCCGAGAATCTGCGGCCGCTCCGTGCCGGAGAAGCGCGCTATGTGCCCGTGATGGACGCAGTTGTTCGGCCCGGTGGAACGGAGACCGACCCGGGGTGGCTCGCCGCGATGCTCAAGCGCGCAAGTGTTCGCGCGGAGTACGACTCTCAGGTCAAGCTCCCCACGCATCTGATCGCCGCGCTCGAGAGTACTGTCAGTGAGTACGACGGTCTACGACTCCATCTGCTGCAAGATTCGGCGAGCCTGCTCTTCCTCGGGAAGTTCCAGGAGGCCGCCGACACGACTGTCTGCAACCGCGAAGCCTTTGCACGAGAACTCGGGACTTGGTTGTTGCCCAACGATTCGTCGGCAAGTGTCGGCATGCGGGGACGCGAGTTCGGATTGTCAGATGACGTCGCCCGACGGATGCACCTCGGATTACGTCGTGAACTGCCCCTGCAGCCCGACGAGGTCGCAGGCTTTGCCAGGTCTAGCAACATCGGCATGCGAAGCGCGTCTGCGGTAGCCATCCTTACGACTACTGACGATTCGGTAAACCAGCGTCTTGCCGCCGGCCGCGCATTCGAGAAGATGGCATTGGTACTGCTGCGGCATGACTTTCATACTGCGATGCACGCGGGCATCACGGAGGTGGAGGTGCCGAACCTTGCGCTGCGTGGCCGATTGAGGACAACAGCACGTCCTACGGTGGTTTTTCGAATCGGCCGACCTCTTCGACCGGAGGATGCGCTGCGTCCTCATTCCTCTCGTCCACAGCTTGAAGACCTGTTGATCCCGGAAAAACTCGTCCGCTGATCCCTCGGTCGTCGGCGTCGTCGGCGGGTCGGCCGCGCTTCAAACCTATGCGCTCACGACGATCCGCGCGGCGAGGGGCGCCGTTTGCGAAATCTCGTCGGTTCCCAGGTTGAACCGGCTTCGGTTCCAAAGGGCCCGGTACCGGGCGATCACGACCGCGCTCCCCCGCGCGATGACCGCGCCCGTCGTACCGATGACCGCACCCCCAGAACCGATGACCGCGCCCGTCCAGCGGACGATCTCTCTCTCCACGATGCCCGCATCATCCATTCCACTCAATGCCGCCCCCGCACCAGCGAAGCCCTCGTCACTGCACGCTCATCTCCGTATCGCTCCGCAATGCGCGCCGTCACCTGCTCGAGGGCGCGCCGCTTCTCGGATAGGGCATCTGGAAACAGGCTGGGCGGAGGCGGACCCGCCTCAAGGTGGCTCACGCTCACGCCCGTCAATCGGACTCGGCGCCTCTCGAGCGGGACGCGCGCGAGGCACTCGATGGCGGCGTGATGGATGGAGTCCGTGTCCTGAACCGTCTCGGGAAGCGTCGTGCTGCGGACGCGCACCGCGAAGTCGGAGTACTTGACTTTCACCTCGACGGTCCGCGCCCAAAGCTCCGCGCGTACAAGCCGACGGGCCACTCGCGCGGAGTGTTCGAGCAGGGTCCGGCCGACCGCATCCATCCCCGTGATGTCCTCTTCGTACGTCACCTCGGCCCCAATCGAACGCGCCATCGCGTCGGGGACGACGTCGCGGTCGTCCTCGCCTCGCGCGAGCTCGATCGTGCGAAGTCCGCTCTTGCCCGCGATGCGCTCGAGCCTCGCCGTCGACGCGCACGCCAGGTCTCCGAGCGTGTGGACGCCCATGGCGTGCATCTGCTTCGCCGTCTTCGGCCCGACGCCCCACATTCGCTCGATCGGCAGCGGTCGCAGGAACTCGGCGACATCGTCCGGTCGTACGACGACGAGGCCATCGGGCTTTCGAAGGTCGCTCGCGATCTTGGCGACGAACTTGCTCGGCGCGACGCCTGCCGACGCCGTGAGGCCAAGCTCGGCGGAAATGGCCTTCTTGATGACGCGCGCGATGGACTCGCCGTCGCCGAACAGGGCACTGCTCGCGGTTACGTCGAGGAATGCCTCATCGAGCGACAGCGGTTCGACGAGCGGCGTGTACCGGCGAAAGATCGCAAATACCTCTTCGCTCACCTCGGCATATCGACAGTGACGCGGGGCAGCGACGATCGCGTTCGGCGCACGGCGAAGTGCCTCAGCCATCGGCATAGCGGACCGCACGCCCAACGGACGGACCTCGTACGAAGCCGCCAAGACGACGCCGCGCCGAGATGGTCCCCCGACGATGACAGGCTTTCCCCGCAGTGCCGGGTCATCGCGCTGCTCGACCGACGCGTAGAACGCGTCCATGTCGACGTGGAGGATCGTCTTCACGACCGGTCATCATGCCCCCGAAGTCTGCGAGGGGCGCGCGCAGACTGGCAGACTGGCAGACTGGAAGAGTGCAAGAGTGGAAGATTGCAGTTCCAAGCCAAAGGCGCGCGTTGCGCTTCCGAGAGGGGGCTCGAAGCAGCCTGCTGTGCTAGAATGACCGGTTTAAGGACACGTGCCGGTGGTCAGGCCACCACGTCGACCCAAAATTGGCGCTTGGATGCGAAACGAGAAGGAAAGCTCATGAGACACTTAGGATTCACGCTCATGGTTGGCGCGTTCGTGGCAGCGACGGGCTGCGATACGAGCTCGGTCACCGTCCCCCCCTCCGCGGACGGCGGCGGCACCAGCAGCAGCGGCAGCAGCACGAGCAGCAGCAGCGGCGGCAGCACGAGCAGCAGCAGCGGCGGCAGCACGAGCAGCAGCAGCGGCGGCAGCACGAGCAGCAGCAGCGGCAGCAGCGCGAGCAGCAGCAGCGGCAGCGGCAGCAGCGCGAGCAGCAGCAGCGGCAGCAGCACGAGCAGCACCGGAGGCAGCAGCACGAGCAGCAGCAGTGGGAGCGGTAGTGGCAGCAGCAGCGGTGGCTGTAGCAGCAGCTGCACCGGCAGTAGCAGCAGCAGCGGTGGCAGTAGCACCAGCAGCGGCAGCAGCGGAAGTAGCACCAGCAGCAGTGGAAGTAGCAGCGGCACCAAGGTGTCCGACGCGGGCGAGAGCGACGCGAAGACGTCCGACGCGAAGGCGCCAGATGCAAGCGAGGTCGACGCGAGGGCACCGGATGGCGGCGGAAGCGACGCCGGCTCGTGCGTGCTCCCGACGTGTCTCACGAATCTTGAGAAGAATTGCACGCCAAGTGGCCAGTGCAGTCAGTACTACGACGAGAACTCCGGAAACACGTACAGCTGTTATCCGAACGGGGTCAAACGTTCGGATATCATCCCTGAGGGGCAGATGAACACCACCATTACAGTGGAGAACGCGACCGCCACCTGCTACACGATTGTCTACAGCTCGAGCGACGTGAATAGTCAGATCGCGACGACGGCCGTCGTCGCCAACGGGTCTGACGCAGGAGTCGCTTCGATATCTCTCGCCGACGACGGTGTCACGTGGTCCGTCACCTGCGACAGCGGCGGCAAGGCCGTGACGCTGGACCCGTCTTGCTCGAATGAGTGGCCGGTCACCTGGCTGATCAATGGCCCTCCATCGCAGCAGATCTGCACGATGGTCAGCACCTGCTCGATGTAGATTGGCGTTGCGCAATCCGCCGCTCGCGTAGCCATGGTCGCGAGCGGCGCTCGTCGCAGCAGAACCAGACGCGTGCGATCTACCCGAGACACTTCCTTACGGGTGGACCGACACGACAGTTCCGCCCTTAACGGTCCGCGCACTGTGCCATCCCGGGAAGACCGTCGGCGTCGTCCACCAGAATAGCCACCGGGCATCCTCGGGCGCGAGATTGACGCAACCGTGGCTGCGGGGCGTCCCGAAGTCGTCGTGCCAATAGGCGGCGTGGAGGGCATACCCTTCGCGGAAGTACTGTACGTAGGGAATGTCTTTGAGCTCGAATTCCTCGCCAACCACCTCGGAGGCCATCGTGGTCGTGATGTGTTTGGAGTAAACGCGGAAATCTCCGACGACTGTCGATTTCGTGGTTTCAGGGTCCTGCAATCCGGCTTCGCCCGTGGACACCAAGGTTGCAAAGACGGGTTGGGTCCCGTCGAACGCAACGAGGGTCTGGCTGCCGACACGCACGTCGATCCAGCGTTCGCCCTCGCGCGCCCACTTCTCGACGCGCTTGAGTGGCCCGACCCGCGAGGCGTGGGTGTCGCACACCCACCGATCGTCGGTCGTCTCATAGTAATAGTGGTTGTCGATCAGTCGTTCCTTCCCCGACAGCTTGATCACCGCTCTCCTCGCTGCAGGTCCGATGCGATCCATGCCCGCGCCGCTTGCCCGATAGAACGACGCCCCGTCGTGGCGAATGATTGCGAACGGCACGTCGATGTCTTCCGGAATGTGGACGCCGTGGTAGCTCGACCCCTCGATCGGACGCATTCGGTCGACGGGTACTGCCAGGAGATCGGTCGTGATGGCATATCGCCTCCCATCTCGAACGGCGGTGTCGATGAAAGCAAAGCCTTGATGCGCGAGCGTGTGCCCCGCCGCGACGCGCCAGCCGGGCGACTTCCCCGACACGTTGCCGGGAAACGGCTTGTCGAACTGCACCCAGTCCGGGACCTCCACGGTCGTGTGCGCGTCCCACAGGGCGCGTGGATCCGGTGGCGCGCCCGCGTCCTTACCGCGCATCCAGTAGTCCTGTCGGAACGACGCCCCGTTCTCGCCCGACAGCCGCAACCATCGTTGCATGTGGGACTCGAGAAACGGCTCAAGACGCGTGGCGTCGGCGAGCGAAGGGAGGCGCGTGTAGATTTGCGAACGCTGGCGAATGAGCCCATACATGTACGGAAGGTGCCCATCGGGGTCCGGCCTGCGGGCGAGCGCGCGAACGATTGGATTGCTCAGGTCCGTCGTCGCAGCGTTCGGTTCGACGCACACGAACCCCGTCGGCGGGATCTCGTACCAGCCGCCCGGGCATCCAACCCGCGATACGGGCTCGGGAGTGGCGTGAACCACGGCGCCTGCTCGGAGATACCCAATCATGGAGCTCCCCAAAGTGGGCTGTTCGTGGATCTTGACCTCCCACGCGAGGGCTCCAATGCGGCCCCGAAAGCGCGCGTCTTCGGTCGCGGCATCGCCGCTCGTCGGAGCCTCTACCGCGGAGTCAGTGGGGCCAGCATCCGACGAGGACTTGTGCCTGGAGCACGCGACGAGCACAAGCAGCACTGGAATGGCGGCAATCGGTGGTCGGACCCCAGCGGTCACGGGCTTGCGGTTAGCACGCTGGGTGGCCTGGGTGAAAGCTTCGCAAGAACGCCGCGCCAGCGGGGGGGATGTGCGCACCGTGTGGTGGGGGCACGCGCGTCGATGGAGAAACGCCAAGGCCAAGTGTGCTACGGTCCCCGGTTTCAGGAAGCTCCGGCGGCGGTCTTACCCGCTCCAAGGATGCGATCCAGCACGGTGACAGAGGCGGTCACACGACGCGAACGAGGTCCCCGCAGCATCGGGAGCTCCTTCGGTCCCCCGAGCGCCCGCCTCGAGTGGATTGTTCGAACGCGCGCTACCCAACGAGAGCGAGAAGGAAAGTACATGAGAACCCTACGTACGTGCTTCATGGTTGGCATCATTGCGATGGCAGGGGGCTGCGACACGAGCAATGCCTCGCCTCCTGCCGCCCCCGTGGACAGCGGCAGCGGCGCAGACTCCGCGGTCGTTGACAGCGGCAACGGCGGGGGTGACACGGCCGTTGCAGACAGTGGCAACGGTGGCGGCGACTCGACGGTCGCGGAGGGCGGGAACAGCGGAAACGATGCATCGACGGTCGATGGAGGCGGAGAAGCAGCAGTCGCGGATGGAGGCGGAGAAGCAGCGGTCGCGGATGGGGGAGGGGACGCGAAGGTCGAGGACGGCGGCGGCGACGCGAAGGTCGAGGATGGCGGCGACGCAGGGAGCGAAGCCGGTTCGTGTCTGTTGCCGGCGTGTCTGACCAATCTCACGACGAGCTGCGTTCCAAGTGGGACGTGTTCCGAGACCGATGATTCGGCGAATGCGACCGCGTATCAGTGCTATGCGAGCGGGGTCAAACTGAGTAACGTCATCAATCTCGACGGGGACAACGTCGTTATCGCGAAGAGCTCCACCGGTGTATGTTACTCGTTCACGTTCACCGGGAATGATTTGGGCAATGTGCCGACCGACGTGCCGGTGACGAACGGTTCCGACGCCGGGGTTGCGACCATTCACCAGGACATCGCCTCTGACGGTGTCACCCAGGTGTGGTCCGTGACTTGTGCGGGTGGGCAACCGATCGCGCTCGATCCGTCGTGCGAGAGCGTTTGGCCAATCGCTTGGATGGAGTCGGGCGGTCTCCCGAGTTGCACTGGGACGGCGACCTGTACTTGGTAGGCACGCAGCCGCGGGAACGCGACTGAGGGCTCGCATGACGCGAGGGCGCCGTTCTGTGCCACCGTGACACCGCTGTCATGGTCCGCCTGGGGGCGCCCCTTCCACTTTGGCCAATTTCCCGCCTGCGCCAGCAAACTGAGGCGCGTGGCTCGGAGTTTGCTCAACGCCGATCCGCTTAGTGCATACTCGGGAGCTGGAGGACACAAGAATGAGGGCGTGGCATGGCGTGACGCTTCTCGGAGCGTGCTGGTTGGCGTGCTCAGTCGGATGTGCGAGCGGGACGAGTGATGCCGGGAGCTCCGTCCCATACGCGGGTGGGGGAACAGACGAATACGGGACGGGGTCGTCGTCGTCGTCGGGCGGCGGGGGTGCGCTGTTAGGAACGTCCGACGCCGCGTCGAGCCTGCCGCCCGAAACGCACGAGGAGAGCAAGTACCAAGCCCCGGTGGCGACGGGCAACGTCGTGTGGATTGCCAATCCCGCGAGCGGCAACGTGGCCTACATCGACGTGTCGTCGCTCGAGGTGCAGACCGTGCCGGCGGGCAATGCTCCCACGTACGTCGCGGCGGTTGTGCCCCTGAGCGGTCCGGCGGACGACAAGGACCGGGCCATCGTGCTCAATGTTCTCTCCGGCGACGCGACGCTCATGGTGCGCGATGCACAAGGCGTTCTCACGACGGTCACGTATCCAGCGACCTCCGACGCGAACTCGTGGGCCATATCTCCTGACGGTCGCTGGGCGATCGCGTGGACCGACACGACGCTCGTGGCGAACGCGAATCCGCAGCAAGGGTTTGCCAACATCACGATCTTGGACGTGAATCCTCCGGACGGCACGACCGCCCGTCCGCCGACGACGATGGCCACGGGCAATGGCCCCTACAAGATGGTCTATTCGAACGACAGTTCGGTCGTCTATGCAGTGACGGCGGCCGGCATTGTCCCCATCGATCTCGTGCACGGGGACGCCCCTTCGAAGCTCTCCGCGTATCCGCTCGCCAGTCTGATTCCATGGATCGATGCTTCCACTCCGGAATCGTCGACACCGGACGGCGGATCGTCGCCTGATGCTTCGCCCGGAAACGATGGGTCGGCAATCGACGCGTCGGTTCCATACGACGGGTCGACCGCCGACGCGTTGGTTGCCAGCGATGGGCCCACGGCGGACTCGCTTCGGTCGAACGATGCGTCGACCATGGATGCATCGCCGCCGCCGGACGGCGGTACGGTCGACGTCGCTCAGGACAGTCTATCGACGGATTCGGGGATCGCCGATGGCACGGTGGAAGCCATGGCTTTGTTCGAACCGCTGGCTGATGCCGCGCCACTGTCCACAGTGAATACGGTCCCCGATGTGTCCTTCTCGTTCGGAGCCACGTGGGCACTGGCGCTCGTGCGAGCCGACGGCGTTCCCGCGATCACGCTGCTGTCTCTTCTCGACGGTACGCAATCAGTGGTCAATCTTCCGGGCAATCCGACCGACTTGACGGTGTCGCCCGATGGAGACTTCGCTGTCGCGGTCATACGGGATTCGTCGACGGTTGTGGAGATACCGCTGCCGGGCATTCTCGACGACCCGACATCCATGAAGACTGTCCGCATCCCAGGCGAGACGATTGGTCAAGCCATCGTGACGCAGAACGGCTCGCGTCTCTTGCTCTTCACGACTGCCGCGCCTGTCAGCCGCATGACCGTGCTCACGCTCACTCCCGCTCCGAGCTATCAGACGGTTGAGCTCACTGATCCGATCGTGGCTGTCTTTGCGGCGGATGACGAGAAGAGTGCGGTCGTGCTTCAGAATGTGACTGCGTCGAACGGGATCGAGGGCGGATTCAGCTTCGTGCCGCTCGATGGAGTCGGATTGCCCATCAGCGTGCCGTTGCCGGCCCCCGCGACGGCCGTAGCACTGTCCCACGAAGGGGACCGCGCGCTCGTCGCAATGAGCGACACGACGAGTGCGACGTACGGCGTAGTCGTGGGCGCGATGCCGTCCTTCATGACCACGGCGTATACACTCGCGAGCCCGCCCATCGCGGTGGGAATCGTAGAAGGTCCTGGGCGGGGATACGCTGCCCAATCCTACACCGACGGTCGCATCACGTTCCTCGACCTCGCTGACGGAGGCGCTCGGACCATTACGGGTTTCGAGCTCAATGCGCGCGTTGTCAACGGTGGAGGTGACCAGTGATCCGTGGACGTGCATGGGCGGCTGCATTCGCGGTCGCTCTTTGCGGGTGCGGAAGCCGGCCGGCGTCGTGGGAGGCCGCTTCGGACTTCGCTGCCACGCCGATCGGGCTCAGTCGGGGGGCTGTCGTCCTCGACACAGGGAGGGATCGCGCCGTCGTCTTCACGGCTCTCGCCCAACAAGCGCTAGAAACGACGTTCTTGCCGATCGGACATGGCGGGATCACTGCGATGGCGTCTCCGGATGGAGAGCGATTGTTCGTGTTGACCGGAGGCGACGCGCCTACCGCGTCGGGCACGGCGCAGCCTCCCATGCTCACCGTGATCTCGATCGACTCGGCGACGTTCCAGCCCTCCGAAGTGACCTATCCAATGTTGTCCCCGCTCGGGGGTCTCGCCATCGATCCGTCGAGTCAGTGGGCCGTCGCATACGACGCGGCCTTTGCCAATGGCGACACCACGAACACCCCGTTCGTCCAGAACCCCAACGAGCTCGCGTTCTTCGACCTCAGCAAGCCCACGGGGACCCAACCGCAGTCCTACCAGCTCACGAGCTTCAGCGGATCTCCCGTGCGCCTGACGTTTACGCCGACACTGTCCATGCCGGCAGGTCCCGGGAGGCTCCTCGTGGTCGAGGCGACGACGTCCGATGTTCACTTGGTCGACCTGGCGCACGTGTTCGACAATCCACCTCTGCCCGAAGTTGTGATTCGGCTCACGAGCGCTCAGGATTCGACTCCGGTTACGCCCCAGGGCCTCGCGATTGCACCGGCCGACGCACCAGGCAATCCCAGAATGGCGGTTCGCACGAGTAGCAGCGATGTGATCAGCTGGGTGCTCGGACCGCCCGATCCGGGGAATGCCAACAGCTTTCAGCCCACGCTCAACGTGACCGGCGTCCTCGGCGTCCCATCCGACATCGCGTTCGTCAACACGGATGCTGGGCTGCGCATCGCGGCCATGGTGCCGTCGACGTCGAGCGTGGTGCTCGTCGACCCCGACACCAGTCTCATCACGACCGTGTCGTTACCCTCGAACTTCAACCACCTTTCACTCGTCACGGACGCCGTCGGCGGGACCAACGGGAGTGACGTCGCCCTCTTGTGGGGGACGAACTCGACGGGGGTCGACCTCTTGTCTCTCGGGGTCAGCGTCGACCGGTCGTACGACGCGGCGGAGTACATCGGGGTCGGTGTCCAGGTGACGGCTGTTGATGACGTCCCCGCGCCGAATCAGACACTGAAGATTCTGGAGACGTCTGGGGGCACGGAGTTCTTCGTGCTCGATCTCATCAATCGCACGGTATCCCCGCTGAGCGCGGCGTCATCAGCAACGCTTTCGATATCGCCTGATGACGGAGCCAGGGTCTGGGCATTTGCGAAAGGAACCACGTCTCTGGCGTCGGTCGATCTCTTGACCCGACAGTCCACGCCTCTGACCACCGTTCTGCCCATCTCGAGTGCGTTCGAGGTCGCGCGCGCTGGGTCGGTGGGCGGCCGCTCGCTGCTCGTCGTTTCTCTGGTTGGCACGCTCGGCGTCTCCGTGTTCGATGCCATTCAACCCGCGAGCGCCGTCACTCGGAGCTATGCGGATATCCTATTGGAGGGACTGTGAATCCACGCGCGATGCTGCTGCGGCTGGGGACCTGCGTGGGGCTGGTTGGCGTTGCCACCTCCGCCTACGCAGAGGACTCGAAATCAGCGACCGACCCGAGGGCGAACGACCAGCTCGATCGGCGCCTCGACATGTGGCGCGCCGAACTCGGTTACCGCGGATCGTTCGTTACCCAATCCGGGTACAACGCGTTCTCGACACAGGACTACTTCTCGCAATTTTCCCTCACGCTGTCGCGCACGGTCTACGTCCGGGGTAGGTACTCGTTCGCCCCGGGGATTACGTGGGACTATGGCTCCGCCGGCGCGACCGATCGCGTGATGGCCACGTCGACGTTGGACGTGCACCGTCTGAGCGTGCCTCTCGAGGCGAGAGCGCACGTGGGGTATTGGGGCTACGGTTTCCTAAGGGCGGCTCCCGGGATCGCCTACGAGCACGAGGAGGTTGTTGACCCGTCAGGCCCCGGGTCGCTGACCAAGTCGCGGTGGCTCGTCGCCGCGGACGTCAGCGCCGGATTCGCGGTCAGGCCGCCGATTCACGGGGACTCTGCGCGCATCCCGATGCGTCCGTGGCTTCAGGCGGACGTTGGGTACGGGTGGATAGCGGCCCAGCACCTCAATCTCTCCCAGGATGCGCCGTCTTCGACGGTCGACTTGGGTACGTTGGCGATGCAGGGGGCATTCTTCCGTATTGCGGTGGCCGTGAGTATGTAACGGCGAGGCGCTCCGGGGCGTCCGAAAAGGATTCCTAGGGTGCCCAGGACTTCAGTCCGGGGGCAAGCGCGCTCGATGCCGCAGCACGCACAGCTCGAAGCTGTCGAGGAGCGCGACGCAGCTAGCCTCGATGATGTTGTCGGAACATCCGGCCGTGATCCACCGGTGACCGTCGTGCGTGGCCTCGAGCAGGACGCGCGTGGTGGCGGCCGTCGCCAGCTCCGGATCCAAAATGCGGACCTTGTAGTCGACGAGGCGGAGGTGGTCGATCTCCGGGAAGCGCGGAACGAGGGCTGCGCGCAGTGCATGATCGAGCGCATCGACCGGACCATGCCCGGTAGCTTCGCTGTGGAGCCTATCGCTTCCCACGTCGACCTGGACCGAAGCCTTCGTGAGCATGCCCTTGTCTTTGTCCGTGTGCCACACCGCGAGAACATCCGCGAGTTGGAACGGCGACGCGTAGCCGCTCTGCGTTCGCCGAAGGACGAGTTCCACGGTCCCGTCGGCGGCCTCGAGCTGGAACCCTCGCAGTTCCATCTCTTTGAAGCGAGTGAGCACGGCAGCGGCTTCGGCGTCGCCAATCTCGAGCCCGAGAGCTCGGGCACGCGCGCGCATATTGCCCCGACCGGAAAGCTCGGACACGAGAACTCGCTGCGCGTTGCCGACACTCTCAGGCTTGACGTGCTCATAGGCGCCCTCGAGCCGATCGACGGCCGCAGCGTGAAGCCCCGCTTTGTGAGCAAAGGCCGCAGTCCCCACGTACGGAGCGAACGGGTCAGGGGCGACGTTGGCGATCTCGCACGCCCGGTGCGAGATCTCCGTCATGCGTTCGAGTGCGCCTTCGCGGAGGCACGTCCTGCCCATCTTGAGGATGAGGGTCGGGATGATCGACGACAGATTGGCGTTGCCACAGCGTTCGCCCCATCCGTTGAGCGTCCCCTGCACCATGGTCGCTCCCGCTTCTACGCCCGCCAGGCTATTGGCGACGGCGAGCTCCGAATCGTTGTGCGCGTGCACCCCCACCCGGCAATTGGCGAAGTCACGGAGAGAGTCGAGGCTTGCGGCGACTCCGCTCGTCACCCAGGACGGCAGGCTGCCTCCGTTCGTATCACACAAAACGATCCAGTCGGCCCCAGCGTCTGCTGCGGCGCGGAGCGTGGTCAGCGCGTACGTGCGATTGGCACGCAGTCCGTCGAAGAAATGCTCGGCGTCGAAGATGACCTCGCAACCCTGATGTTTGGCCAGGGCCACGCTGTCGCGGATCATTGCGAGGTTCTCCTCGAGCGTGGTTCCCAGCACGTGCACCACGTGGGACGCAGATGACTTGCCGACGAACGCGACAGCGGGCGTTTGCGCTCCGAGCAGCGCGCGCAGACCCGCGTCGGCATCCGCCGAGATCCCGGCGCGCCGCGTGGAACCGAAGGCCACGAGCCGGGCCTGCTTGGGTGCCGCTCGACGGAAGAACTCGGAGTCCTTCGGGTTCGACGACGGAAAACCACCTTCGATGTACGGAATGCCGATTTCGTCCAGCAGATCCAGAATGTGGAGCTTGTCTTCGAGAGATAGACTCAACCCTTCACGCTGGGCACCGTCGCGCAGCGTCGTATCGTACAGGACGGTGTCCATGGACTAGGTGCCTCGATGGGTGTGTGGGCGCTCTTCGATGAGAAGACGCAGATCGTCATCGTCGATTTCTTTCTTCGTGTCGGCCAGGTGCTTGACCGATGAGAATACTCGGTCGAGGGACTCCTCGCCGACCTCGTAGCCAAGCTGTTCGAGGCGCCGACGCAACGCGTGACGCCCGCTATGTTTGCCGAGCACGAGCCGCGTCGCGCCCGACCCGACGTCTTCCGGGCGCATGACCTCGTACGTTGCGCGATTCGCGAGAACGCCGTGTTGGTGAATCCCCGATTCGTGGGAGAACGCGTTGGCGCCCACGACGGGCTTGTTCGGCGGGACGGCAAAGCCCGTGAGGCGCGACACAAGCCGGCTCGTCGCTCCGAGAAGCTGCGTGTGGATGCCCGTTCGCACGCCCAGACGGTCGGCTCGAGTCGCCAGGACCATCACGACCTCTTCGAGCGCGGAGTTGCCCGCGCGCTCCCCTATTCCGTTGATGGTGCACTCGACCTGACGCGCACCGGCGCTCACGGCGGCCACGCTATTAGCGGTCGCCAAGCCGAGGTCGTCGTGGCAGTGGGCGCTCCAGATGACCTTGTCGGCGCCTCGCACGGAGCGGCGCAGCGCTTGAAAGCGATCGGCGGTTTCGGTCGGCAGCGCGTAGCCCACGGTGTCCGGGATGTTGATCGTCGTGGCGCCCTGGCCGATCACCCGTTCCGCGACCTCGGCGAGGAAGTCCGGTTCGGTCCGAGAGGCATCCTCGGCGGAGAACTCGACATCGTCGCAGAGTGACCGCGCATGGGCTACGCCTTCGGCCGCTGTGGCCAGCACTTCGCTCCGCGATTTACGAAGCTTGTGCTCCCGGTGAATCGGGCTGGTGGCCAGAAATACGTGGATTCTCTTGCGCGGCGCGTCCCGAAGAGCCTCGGCCGCGCGCTCGATGTCGTTGCGGACACAGCGGGCCAGAGCACAGACAGTCGGTCCGTCGACCGTGCGTGAGATCGCCTGCACGGATTCGAACACGCTGTCGGACGTGACCGGAAAACCGGCTTCGATGACGTCCACGTCGAGCTCGCAAAGAGCCTTCGCGATCTCGAGCTTCTCACTGAGCGTAATCGACACGCCGGGAGCCTGCTCGCCGTCGCGAAGAGTCGTGTCAAAGATACGAACGTGCGGTTCCGATTCGCTCATGCCTTCTGCCCTCATTCCGTGGAAACGCTACGAGATCTCCAATTAGTGGCTCACGCGCTCCCGTGACATGGTCGGTCAAAAAAAAACCCCCCACCGTTTGCGCCGGTGCGGGGGCCGAAGGTGCGTAGCAGTCACGTCACTTCGGCGGCCCACAGTCGGTCGCAATAATGCACACCACGGCGTGCACATACCGCGCTCGAGAAGCCGACGCCAGCACCGACACGCAGGGTGTAAGGCGGCGGGGCTGGGTTCGTATGTGTGCGCACATGCGAGCTTCGACACCCTTAGCCGACCGCGGGATCGACGTCAAACGCCGAACGTCAGCAGAGTGTCGGGGGAGCTCGAGGGGGGCTGCGAAGCGCCCCCCTCGTCGAGATCCGTGAAGCTCGAGGGGGGCTGCGAAGCGCCCGCTTTGTCGGTCATGGAAAGGACGGGGACCGCGTCAAGAATTCCGAGCGCGCGACCCGACGTTCAAGCCGCGCGACTTTCATGCTGCATTTTGCGATACTGTTTGCGAGGAGATGGAGAGATCGCCGCTGCCTGGAAGCCTGTCGGAACTCCTGGACCATATCACTGAGGTCTGTCCGCTGCCGGCGACGGCCCAGCGGATTCTCGCGCTCTCGAACAGCGATGATTCGAAGACGAAGGAGATCAGCGAGGCCATCTCGTGCGATCCGGCCATGGCCGCACAGGTTCTCCGGATTGCAAACAGTGCGATCTATGCGCGTCCGCGTCGCGTAGTCGACCTTCAGCAAGCGCTGGTGACCATCGGACTCGACGAGGTCCGCAACATCGCCGCGGCCATGGCTCTCCTGGCAGCGTTTCGATCGCCTGAAGAGATTTCCCTCGAGCTTCACGCGTGGAGTGCGCTGTCGGGCGGTGTTGCGCGCATGATCGCGGCGAAGTTCCTGCCGAGTTGGAAGGGAATGACTCTCGTAGCGGGCCTTCTCTGTGAGGTCGGTGCGCTCGCGTGTCTGGCGGTCGATGGGGAGGGCTACGTAGAGCTCTGGCGTTCGGTGCACAACCGAGCGGAGCCCTGGACGTCGGTCGCCGTCGAGGCGCGGGATCAATTCGAACGCGAGCGCTACGGCTACACGAGTCGAGCGATCGGCGCGAAGTTCCTCCGGCGTAACATGATTCCCGAAGAGATTGCGAGTGCGATCGAGGCGCCCACTCGATCGCAGCGAGGTCCATCGCCGCTCGGCTGCATCACCATGTTTGCCCGGCGCGTGGCCCCGCTGCTCGTGTCCGTTTTCGAATCCGGAGATCTCGACGACCTCGCCGACCAGCTTCATGACCTGGCCCTGGCGACGCAGCTCGGGGACCTCGATCGCGAGGGACTGCGCGAATTGTGCGTCGCGGCGACGGTGGAGACCGAGCTGTCCCAACGCAAGCGACCGGCGAAGAAGGCGGAGACCTGAGAGGGCTATCCCTTCTTTGCATCCTCGGTCCCCGCTCCCGCCACCCACTGCCTGTACACTCCGATGCCGGCCGCTGCGACGACCCCGACAGCAGCGAAGAAGAGCCAGACGGTCCCCACGGAGTGGCCGGCGTAGAGTGCGTGCGTGAGAGCCACCTTCGATTGTCCAGTGACGGCCGCAAGTTTCGCGAACGCTTCGCCCTGCGGGATGTGCGCCACTGCGCCGGAGTCCATTCCGCGGGCTGCAAGCATCTCGCGCGCGAAGCGCTCTTTCGACGCGAAGCGGTCGTAGAGAGCCGGCGCGACCTTGCCCTCGAGCGTCCAGCCAATCGCAAGCGGAATCTGAGAGAAGCCGAGATACATGGCCTTCTTGTCGGCGGGCGCCATGTTGCCGATGAACTCGCTCGACTTCGGTGAGGACAGCATCTCGCCCACGCTGAATACGGCGATTCCGGCGATGCACGTCCATCCGACTACGGAGTATCCACATACGACGAGGGACGCAGACGCGATCAGGGTTCCGACCACCATGCTCGTCGTCGCTCGCAGTCTGCCGCCGAGATAGGCGACGGCGAAACACGTGGTCATGATGAGTCCCGCGTTGATGTTGAGCATTCCCTCCGGTTGAATTGACGTGCCGTCTTTATTCATCACAACGAAAAACTTCACCAATGGGTTGACCGAGGTGTGGCCGCCGAAGAGCGAGCGCACGACGTCTCCGCTGTCGACCCAATCGTCGATGTGAGCGGGTAGCACGTCGAAGAGCGTGTTGAACATGAACCAAAAGCCGGACAGGATGACGAGGTAGCTCCAGACGTGGGGCTTGGCGAGTTCGCGGAGCGAGTCCATGGCGAGGCTGCTGCGCCGCTCGGGGCGAAGGCGATATGAGGCTTCTCGCGCGAGGCGTTCCGACCTCCCGGGCTCCCGATAAAGAACCAGCAAGAGGAAGTTCGTGCATATGACGATGGCGTTTGCAAAGAAGACCTCGCGCCAGGCCATCTTGCGCATGAGACCGGCGAGCAACGGCCCGATGAAGCCGCCGATGTTCACCGTCTGATAGAAGAGACCCCACGCCATCGAACTATTGTCGGGGCGCGTCGACTTGACGAGTGTGCCCTGGATTCCAGGTTTGAAGATGGCGGTGCCGAGCGCGAGGAGGATGGATCCAACGAAAAAACCGCCGTATGAGGTCCAGATCCCCATGGTGAGGTAGCCGGAGATCTTGACGACAGTGGAGGCGAAGATCGTCTCTTTGTAGCCGTAGCGATCTGCGAGCCCGCCTGTGAGCACCGGCACGAGCGACTGAATGAGTGCCCAGACCATCAGGATCGTTCCGAAGTCCGACATCGTGATGCCGAGACCGCCGGCCGAGACTGGGTCCTTGGCGTAGAGGGTGGCGACCGCCTTGACTCCGTAGTAGGCGAGCCGCTCCACCATCTCCATCGCCCCTAGGACCCAAAACACGTACCCAAGGCTGCGGATCGCCGCGACGAAACCGAGCTGGGGCTGGGCGTCGACCTCGGCTGTCGACATGGCGAGACTCGATCGGGATGCCGGAGTGGACGTAGGCTCGTCTACTAGTGTCGGACCGCTGTGAGACTTGTTCACGGCGAGCACTCTAGGCCCAAGATGCGCCACTCCGGTGGGTCTGTGATCCGATGATTCCGGCTCCCGACATCATTTCGTCCGTACCGTCTGCGCGCATCGACCTGGGCGTCGTGCGGCAGACTCTCGTTTTCTCGTTCGCAGCGGGTGGGTCGACAGAGCCATTCGACGAGGCCATAGGGGCGATGAAGCTGCCGGATTCGACATGGCGGCCGGCTGCGTTCTCCCGCGACCTCTACCTCGGCGACCTGGTGGCGCGGTGCCTCACGGTCACGATCGGTGGGCAGCAGCATTCGACGTGCGCGCGGTACCTGGCTCGGGTACTCGGCAATCCCCCGCGTGACCGTCGCGACGTCGACTCCCGCCGCGACGTCCTCACAGAACTCGTGTGCACGCCGCGAATGCGCGAGGATCTCGAGCGGGCTTACCTCGGCATCGTCCGCGTGCGGTCGCTGCTCGCCACGACGCGAAGCCTGGCGCCGAGGGTGCGCCGGATGGAGGTCTTGCGTGCCGCGCGCGACGCGTTCGATCTTCTCGCCGGTTCCTTCGAGGGTGCCGCGTCGGCTCTCGCGCGGTTGCGGACATTCGGTCGTGCTGTCCTGACATCGGCCGCGTACGCGCGTCTCACCGCCCTTCTCGATCACGACGACGCCCAGGGAACGCTCGACCTTCGCGTGCGGGTCGGTGCCGACGGCGAAGTTCGAGCGATGGAGATCGTGGCCGTGCGAGAGAACGTGGGCAATCCGTTTCACGTTCCAGCCTTGCGGCGCTTTCTAACCCGGGTGGCGCTCTTCTTCCGTGGCTATCGGACGACGGGCGGAGAGGTGGCCGAGCGCCTTTTGTCCGACGTGTTTTCAGGCATCGAAGAGCCCGTCGCACTTCTCTTCCAGATCCTCGGCGACGCCGAAGTGCTTCTGGGAAGTCTCGGTTTTCGCGATCGAGCAATGGCGGTGGGACTCGAAGTGTCGCTGCCCGATCTCACGGCAGGAGCAGGAGTCATTGTAGAGGGTCTGTTCAATCCGCTGCTTCTGGCGTCCGGCACGGTGCCCGTACCGTGCGACCTGCAAACCGATCCTGGCGCGGTCGTGCTCGTGACAGGCCCGAACTCCGGGGGCAAGACCAGGCTCCTTCAGGCCGTCGGCATCGCTCAGTTGTTCGCAGAGTGCGGGCTGTTCGTGCCCGCTCGCGGGGGACGTTTGCCGCGTGCGACCGGTCTCTTCGCGCTTCTCTTCGAGGACGCCCGCTCCGATCAACCCGAGGGGCATCTCGGCATGGAGCTGCTGCGCATTCGAAAGCTGTTCGAGCAGATCGACCGCGGTGCCGTCGTCGTGCTCGACGAGCTCTGCTCGGGTACCAATCCATCGGAGGGCGAAGAGATCGCGCGGCTCGTGCTCTCGCTGCTTCCCGAGCTCGGGCTGCAGGCCTTTGTCACCACGCATCTTCTTCAATTCGCTGCGGACCTCGCTAGGAGCCGGTCCATCCCGGCGCTCGAATTCCTCCAGGTCGAGTTGGACGGCGGCGAACGGCCGACCTACAGATTCGTGCCGGGCGTCGCGCGCACATCGCTCGCGCAGAAGACCGCTGAACGGCTCGGGGTGACGCGCGAGGAGCTCTTTGCAACCATTGAGCGGAAGAAGGCAGCAGCGTCGCGTGCATCGTCGTAGAAAGCGACACATCCAGCCGATATCGATTAGGCGTTCTTCGTCTTCAAGAACGTGTGAAGCCCGCACTCCGTCTTGGCCTTGCCACGCCATCGTCCAGCTCTTTCATCTTCGCCGTCCGCGACCGGCTGCGTGCACGGCCAGCATCCGATCGAGCGGTATCCCTTCGATTTGAGCGGATGTTCCGGAATGCCGTGGACCGCCATGTACTCGTGTGCCTCGGCTGCCGTTACGGTTGCGAGCGGGTGAACCTTTACCGGTCCGTCGGTCGTGTGTTCGAGGATGCGCACGTGCTCGCGCGTCCTGCTCTGATCTCGTCGCAGGCCGCTCACCCAGCCGAGCGCACGGTCCACCCACGGCCTGAGTGGGTCAATCTTATTTCGGGCGCAGCAGAAGTCGGGGTCGCGAGCTTGGATGTCGGCGCCGTATTCGGCCAGAAACCCGTTTGTCGGCATTGCCGGTCGAGCGATCTCGACGTGGAGACCAAGCATGTCCGCAAGCTTATCCTTGTAGGCAAGTGTTTCGTCAAAAAGGAAGCCCGTGTCGACCATCACGACGGGAAGATGTCGCGCAACGCGACTCCAAAGATGGAGCATGACGCCGCTGCCGGCTCCGAACGAAGAGGTAAAGAGAAGTCGTTCCCCGTAGTGCGAGACGGCAAAGGTGAGTCTCTCCTCGGGGGTCGTGGCTTCGAGTCGAGAGTTCTCACGCTCGATGTCGAGTTCGCTCATGAAGCGCATTCCCCGGCGCCGATAGCTACCTCGAAGCCGGAGTCCGCACCCACATCGATCGCCTCTTCCGGCGTGGGAGCCAACGTCACGATATCGCCAAGGGCGGCAACGACGCGTTTGGGGTCGACCCGGCGAAAGAAGTCGGAGGGCAATTCGCCTTGAGTGCGCTCCGCTTCGCAAAGTTCCAACAGGACGGCCACTGCCTGTGGAACGCGCTTGGCGATGACCTTGACGACCTGGCGTCCAAAGCGGGCGCCTTTGCCGTCCACGCCGCCCCCCAAGTGGAGCTGGTACATCGGAACCGTGGTTCCATCGACGGTCTTCGCCGCCCCGTGCCACCCGATGTCGGCAATGTGGTGTTGACCACAGGAGTTCGGGCAGCCGCTGACTTTAATCGACGAGCCGTGACCTGCCACAAGGCCCGACGATTCGAGGCGATCCGCGATCGCGCGCGCCACCTGTCGCGATGACGTCACCGCGAGGTTGCACGTTTCCGCACCGGGGCACGATGTCACGTCGCGCGTCGAATGCGCCCCGGGCGCGGCGAGCCCGAGGACTCGAAGTTCCGAGTGAAGGGCAGGGAGAGAACCCTGATTGACCCATGGAATCAGCAGGTTCTGGTCAATAGTGAGGCGGAGCGTTCCATCCCCGAAGCGGGGCAGCAGATCGGCGAGCGCGCGGAGCTGTCCGCTCGTGACGTCCCCGAGGACGAGCCGGACGTAGACGGAGAGGTATCCGTCGTGGCGCTGTTCAACGACATTCGAGTCGCGCCATTCGAAGTAGTCTGGGCCAACGGTCGAGGTGTCTCCGACGACGGTCGGGGCAGGGGAATTGCCGAGTGGCTCGGGAAGTTTGAGGTCGGCGATGGCCTCGGCGTCGACCGCGGCGCGGGCCTCGGCGTACTTCGCGCGGAAGCCCTCCTCGCCGAGCTTGCGAAGGACATATTTCAAACGAGCGCGTGACTTGTTCGTGCGATTGCCCAGTGCGTGAAACATGCGCACGACGCCCTCGGCGAGCCGGCCGAGTTCTTCCGCGGGCAAAAAGTCCTGAAGCGTGACGGCGGCTTGCGGAGTCGTCGACAGCCCTCCGGCCGCGTAGACCTTGAACCCGCGACGTCCTTCAAGGACGCAGGCGACAAATCCCAGATCGTGAATCGCACCGAGCGCGCAATCGCGAGCGCACCCGCTGAACGCAATCTTGAACTTGCGCGGCAGACTGCTCGACAGGGGGTGGCCGAGAAAGTGGCGTACGAGGGCCTCAGCGTAGGGCGTGACGTCGAACGGAGCGTCCTTGCAGACCTCAGCGAGCTCGCAGGCGGTTACGTTGCGCACGGAGTTTCCGCACGCCTCTCTTGTAGTCAGCCCGGCCTCGTCGAGGCGCCGCATGGCGGCCTCGGAGTCTCGAAGCTTGAGGAAGTGGAGCTGTATGTTCTGGCGCGTCGTCACGTGACCGAATCCGCGGGAGAAACGATCGGCCACATCCGCGATCGCGTTGAGCTGCTCCGGCCCCAGGCGTCCGAAGGGAATCTTGATCCTAAGCATCTGCGCATCGGGCTGCCTTTGGCCGTAGACGCCGCGAAGCAGGCGGAACGCGCGGAACTCCTCGGGCCCGATGTCCCCGCGCTCGAATGCGGCAAGCGTGTCGACGAACTCGGCGATGTCGCGCTTGTCGGAGAACTTCGGGAGGTGAACTGGACGGTTCATGACATGGCTCCGGGCACTTGGGTTCAGACGCCGATTCGTTCCCTACCGTCGGCGGCGTCGAGGTATCCAAGCTCACGCACCGTGGCGAGGATTCGGGTCGTCGCCTCGTCGACCGACATGACGCTCGTGTCGATGCGAAGCTCTGGCGACAACGGCTCCTCGTAGGGATCGCTTATCCCTGTGAACTGGGCGATCTGGCCAGAGAGAGCTTTGGCGTACAAACCTTTGACATCGCGCTTGATGCACTCATCGAGCGGCGGCGCCACATGAACTTCGATGAAGTCGCCAATCGTTCGGCGCGCCTCGTCGCGAGCCCCCCGAAACGGGCTGATCGCCGCCACGAGGACGACGACGCCATTGCGCGCCAGGAGATGCGCCACGAACGCGATGCGCGCGATGTTCGTATCGCGGTCTTCACGCGAGAACCCGAGGCCCTTGCACAGGTGGGTTCGCACCACGTCGCCGTCGAGGAGCTCGACTCTCTTGCCGTGGGCACGAAGCTTCGGAATGACCGCCTCGGCGAGGGTGGACTTCCCCGCTCCCGACAGCCCGGTAAACCAGAGTACGACGCCGTCCTTGCGCTTCGACATTCTCTCTACCTCTCCGCGCTCGCCTGTCGATAGGCAGCGATCAACAGTTCGGCAATCTCCGGCCGGGAATACTCGGGTGGCGGGGCCTCGCCGCGCCCGAGAAGCTCGCGAACACGTGTCCCCGAGAGAGTCACGTGGTCGGCGTCGCCATGGGGACACGTCTTGATGGATGCGACGGAGCCACACGCGCGGCAGTAGAAGCAGTGCTCGAAGAACAGCGGCTGAATGGCGAGTTCGCCGGGAGCCAGGGTGTCGAAGATGCGCTGGGCATCGTACGTGCCGTAATACGCTCCGACCCCCGCATGATCGCGACCGACGATAAAGTGCGAGAAGCCGTAGTTCTGCCTGGCAATCGCGTGAAGCAACGCTTCGCGCGGCCCCGCGTACCGCATGGCGAACGGGAACACGCTGAGCAGAGTTCGATCTTTGGGAAAGTATCTTTCGAGGAGCACCTCGTAGCACCGCATGCGCGTCGGAGCCGGAATGTCGTCCCCCTTCGTCTCGCCCACGAGCGGGTGGACCACGAGCCCGTCGGTCAGTTCGAGGGCGCAGCGAAGCAAGTACTCGTGCGCTCGGTGGATCGGATTGCGCGTCTGGAAGGCGACGGTGCGTCGCCATCCCCGGTTCGCGATGAGGGACCGAAGCTCGGCCGGATCGCGATGGTGATCTCCAAACCGCCGGTCGATAGTCCGGCGCGCAAGGGTGATGCGACCTCCCAGTGCAACGTGGCCGCGCCGCGCGAGCACGTAGGCGACCCCGGGGTGCTTGGGGTCTGTCGTCCTGTAGACCTCGCGTGCCTCGGTCTCGACGTCGAGAGGGTACATCTCGTCCACAGCGAGCGTCCCCACGGTCTTGCCGCCAGAATCGACCAGGCCCACGTCGGTGCCTTCCTTGTAACGGATCGCATCATCCTTCGGGACGCTCAGCGTGAGCGGAATCGGAAACAGAGATCCGTGAACTAGGTGGGCTTCCTCGACCACCGACCTGTAGTCATTTCTACCCAGGAATCCCTCGATGGGGGAGAATGCGCCTGTCGCAATGAGCTCCGCGTCACTGTCCGTTCGCGCATTTAGCCGTACGGCTGGCAAGCTCGCCGCACGTCGGATGTGTTCTGCGGCCTGGTCGCTCCCGACGAGCCTGTTGATCAGGACGCCGCCATGAGGGGGGACGTCGCCGGGACCGCCGCGTGATACGTTGATGCCATTCGTCATGTCGCTTGACGCAGCGTTTTCGTTCGGAGCCGAAGAGACGGAAGGGTTGACCATGTGTTCGCTATTGTGGATGGATTGGAGATTATGATGGAGGACCAGGTCCCCGCTCGCAAGTCGAATCGCCGAAGCGGGTCAGTCGGAGACGAGGTGGGTGCCGCCGAGCTCGGTCGACGTGTTGCTGAGAACCTTCGCCAGCGGCGCAAGGCGAGAGGACTATCATTGGACGACCTCGCTCATTCGTCGGGTGTCAGTCGGGCGGCGCTGTCCCAGATCGAGACCTGCAAAAGCAATCCGACGGTCGGCGTGCTGTGGAAGATCGCGGTGGGACTTGGCATCCCTCTCTCTGAGCTCATCGGCATGCCACGTTCTGGGGCCGTCGTGCTGCGGCGCCAAGATGCTCAACTCCTTCGGTCCGCAGACGGGAAGTTCGAGAGTCGCCCGCTTGCACCTGCGGGGGCGTCACCGCTGGTGGAACTTTACGAGCTTCGCCTGGCTGCTCGCTCGACCCACGCGTCGGAGGCTCATGCGCCAGGGACTCACGAGCTCATCGTCGTGCTGACGGGACAGCTTCGGATGTGGGTGGCTGACGAGAGCTACGAGCTCAGCACGGGGGACTCGATTGCCTTCGCGGCCGATCGCGGTCACTCCTATGAGAACCCCGCCGGTTCGGAAGCCCGCTACCACAACGTAATCGTGTACGAACACTGAAGTGGCGTCCACGATGCATTGACCGACGGGCCGTGTTTACTAAATGGACGACGTGTCCACTATACAGAAGTCGTCGAAGGTCGACGAGGGGGGCGTTTCGCGAATCCCATCGATCGCCCAGGCGGACGAGCCGGCGTGCGCCCGCTGCGGCAAGGTGTGGCTCGTGGGAGCTGGGCCCGGGGCTGCCGACCTTCTCACTGTGCGAGCGGTTCGGCTGATTGGCTCGGCTGAGGTCGTCGCGTACGACGAACTCGTGTCGGAAGCGATTCTCGCCCTCGTCCCTGACGGCGTCGAACGGATTGCGGTTGGTCGACGGGCCCATGGCTGTCGTTACCATGATCAGGAGATCCACCCTAGTGTCCTCGAGCGGGCACGCGAAGGGCGTCGGGTCGTGCGTCTCAAGGGAGGCGATCCGCTCGTATTCGGTCGCGGTGGAGAGGAGGCCCAGGCACTTGCTGCCGCAGGCATCGCCTTCGAAGTCGTGCCAGGGATCTCGGCTGCTCTTGGGGCGGCCGCGGCTCTTGGCCTCCCGCTTACCCTTCGGGCGTGCGCATCGAGTGTGACCTTCGCGACCGCTCACTGCTCCAGTGAGCCAGCGATGTCGGAGCTCGATGGGGACGGCGAAGCGCCCCCCTCGTCGATGGGGGAGCTCGAGGGGGGCTGCAAGGCGCCCCCCTCGTCGATGGAACGCGCGTCCGCACCGCCGTGCCTAACGGGAACGCTCGTCTACTACATGGGGCTTGGTCGCATTGATGCGACGTGTGCGGCCCTCATTGCGAGCGGTCGCAGTTCGGATACCCCTGCTGCCGTCGTGTCGCGGGCGACCCTTCCCGATGAGCGCACGGTGATCGGAACCCTCGCGAACATCGCGCTACGCGTCCGCGCTGCGGGGCTCGATGCGCCGGCGCTTCTGTTCGTCGGAGATGTCGTGGCCCGCCGAGTTCCCCCGTCGAGTTGCATGCGCGTGACGGGTCAGTGACGGCACCCACGCGATGTCGGCTGCGAATCCCCTGCACGCCAGTCAAATCGATGATGTGGGCGCTTCGCGGGCCCCCTCGAGCTCATCCACGGGGGCTCGACGCGCGTGGGCCGTGACCCGACCGTCAGGTTCTGGCATTCTGGACCACGTGGCGAAGGGAAAGCTCACCCGCCAAGAGCTTGGCTGGCTATTGATGCAAGAGGCGCAGGGAGCTGCCGAGCGTCTTCGCAAGGGTGTGTCCGCCCTCACTCAGGCCCCGCCTCCCCCGGGTGTGGACGCTACAGGTGTCGACGCGACGCTTTCCGCGCTCGACGACGCCATGAGACTGCTGTCGAACTTGCACTCACGCCCGCTTGGAGCTCGCGGGCGTAGAGGTCGAATCGACGTGGCCGCTCTGTTGTGGGAAGTCGCTCCAGAGGCGCGTGTGTCCATCGCGCCGGGGAGCGGGACCGAGGTGTTCGGCGACGAAGCCGAACTGCGACGCATGCTGCATGTGATGGTGGGTTTCGGGAGTGGTTCTGGCAGCGTCGTTACCATCCGCCGCGAAGGTGACGAAGTGGTGACCGGGGTCGTGCTTGGCCCCGAGGGGTCGACGATCTCGGACACCGAGCGCGCCTGGCTGGGTCGCATGGCCGTTCGTTATGGCGGGCGTTTTGAGCTCGAGGGAAGCACTGAAGTGTTGTCGCTTCCGGCGGAGGGTGTCGAGACTCGTGACGATGTAGCCAGGCTCCGCAAAGAGCTCGACGAAGCGAGGAAGCAGGGCGAGGTGTACGCTCGCGAATTGGCTTCGGTCATCACGTCGACGGACGAGAGCGTTCCGTTGTCGACCGCGCCCCCGAATGCAACTCCCGCGGTGGATCGCCATGCCGTCGTCGTGAGGTTGGCGGGGGGCGTGGCAGCGGCGCTTCGAACCATGCTGTCCCCCGTGGGCCGAGAGCTGTCCGAGCTACGTGCCGTCGCTTCTGCGAGATTGGGCGCCACCGACGCGCTAGGCAGCGCGCTCGAAGAGCGCATGGAGGCCATTCGTGGGAAGCTTTTGGTCGTTCAGGATTTCCTCGGCGAGCTGACAGCGTTGGGGGATGCCGATCCGCACGAACCGCGTCGGGCGGTTGACCTCGTCGAAATTGTGCGAACTGAGGTTCGGTCTCTGTCACCGCGCACGCTCCGAGCGGGCGTGACAGTGGATGTGAACACGACCCCGTCCGAGCTGAGCGCTCCCGTCATGGTGGCGCTGGCGCCGCGTTCGGCTGCGGCGGTGGTTCGTGCGCTCGTAGCCCACGCAGTGTCGGCGACTCCGCGAGGCGCTCGAGCCCGGGTCACCGTGCTCGCGCCGAATGCCGATGATGGGACTGGGCCGCGTATTTGGGTAGACGATGCGGGGACGAAGCTTCCCGAGGGTGCGAGGCGTGCGCTGCTCGATCTTGAAGTGGAACCAGGGACCTTCGGCCGTCCGGCGAGCGTTGGTCTGTTCGCTGCCGCCCATGTCGTTGCCGCCCAAGGAGGGGTCCTGGAGCTGGGCGACGCTCCGGTGCTCGTGGGCCCAGGGGCAGTTTCCGGCGGTGGCGTGCGTGTCAGCGTCGGCTTCCCTCCGTGAAACTGGACGAAGAGGCACTGGTCGCAGTCTCCCCAAGGCATTCGGTGCGCCTCGCCGCAGAGTATGCGACCGCCATACGTGAACCACCGTGGCAGGACTTCGTCGTTCGGACCATCGTAAGTCGAGAAACCCAGGGCATGCCCCTCATGTCCGCCGACCTCGTCATCGCGGGCGCCGAGACGCGCACGAAATTCCAGCTTGCGCGACGCTTTCCGCTGCATTTTCGTAAAACGTACTTTCCGGGGCGCCTTCATGGAGATCCGCGAGAGGAGTTCGAGAGGCAGGCGGATGCCGCGGCATTGATCGACGTCCCGCCTCCCATCGGATACGAGCCGAACGTCTTCCGCACGTGCCTTTTGCCCGGCGTTCCCTACAGCAGGCTATCGCCGTTCGCCCCAGAAGCGGACGAGCGCAACCTGTCCAAGGCGCGCGAACTAGGGCTCGCCCAGGCGGCGGGACTCTATCATCTTCTCGAGAGCGCTTTTGCCAGCATGGGGCGTCTGCACGACGGAGGCCTGATTCACGGGGACGCTGAACTTCACAATTTCATCGTGTGTCCATCCCCCCTCGAAATCGTCATGATCGACTTCGAGGTTGCCACGCGTCGTAGCGATCTCAGTGAGGATGCTATGGACTCCCGCATTCGCGGCGACTTCGCTCCCATGCTGCGCGAGGCCGTATTTTTGCTGTGTGCACTCGGTCCACAACGGGGTCCCTTGGCCGCGATGGCCCGCGAAAGTCTGGCCGACCTCTTCAAGGATGCCGAACGCTTTCGCCGGGAGATCTCCGACCACGAGACTCCTTTCGTATAAGTCCGAGAACGTGTCGCGCGTGTCTACTCTTCCCCCGCGTCCGTCGGCGATCCCGTCGGAGTCGAATAGCACCCAATGGAGACAAAGTAGGCGCATCCCACGGTCGACTGGCACGTCGACGGGTTCAGCGCGGAACACGGATCGTCGTGACTAAGGCACCCCAATCCCCATACGTAGTAGCAAGTTGGGTCAGTTCGACATGTCAGTTCGTCGAGGCCGCCACACCCCGGGAGGACGACGGCGCTGCCGCACGGGCTTCCGGGGACCACGACGCAGCTCGATGTCTGTCCGCACGTCGCGTCGTCGAGACTAGAGCAATTCAGGGAAGGAACGATGGACATCGGAACGCGCGTTCCGCACGGTGCGCCTGCAACATAAACGCAGTCCGGAGTGCTCTGGCATGTCCGATCGTCGAGTGTCCCACAACTTACCGTGGTCGAGACCCCACCGTCTGTCGACCCTGTGTGGGCGCCCACCGCGAGCCGGCCCGTGCCAAGTCCCACGTCGACAGTCCCGCCGCAGGCACCGAGCAGCCCGAGAACGAACGACAACAATCCACTGTGCTTGGTCATTTGAATGCTCCTCGCCAGACCGATGCCCGGCGGGGCGGGTTCGCGATCACGGATTCGGTTCGTTCCGCAGATGGCGAAATAGGGTATCGATTCGCTTTGCGTAGGGCGTCCGCGGGTGAGCCTCGCGCAGCGTCTGCGCAAGATCGAGGGCCTCGCGCGTTCGCCCCGCATTCACCAATGCCTCCACCATGAGAACTTGCGCTTCTTGGGCAAGCTCGGGACGTGCGAAGCGCGCGGCGTGTTCATCGAGAGCGCGCAATGCTCCGACGGGATCGCCACTCGTCAATGCGTTCCTCGCTTGTTCGAGCATGGTGACTTCCGCCGATAGCTCGCTCGCGGCGGTTTCAATCGGGACCGTCTCGAGCGCTGAGTCGGGCGCAGGATCGGTCACGCGCGTGGAGCCCGGATGGGTCGTGTCTGCATTGCGCCTCTGAGTGTCGCGCGGCTCCCGGCTCGGGCGGCCACGTCCGGGAACGGACGAGGGGAACGCTTCGCGGCCCCCCTCGAGCTCCCCCGGCGCGGGAGCCGGGTTCGGGTCCGCTGGGGTCGTGATGACTTCCTCGGTTGGTGCCGGGCCAGCGGGTCGCCTGTCCGTCGGCTTGACGGCTGCAACGGACTTCATCGGCTGCCGTCCACCGGCTTTCTCCGAAGCCGGCCCGCCGATGGAGAGTGAGCCCGCGTGGAGCGCTCCGCCCACCAATGCACCGGCCAGCACCGCACCGCCCCCCCACTTGATTGCGAGGACGAGAGCCTTGGTTGCCACATGCCCCGCAGAGAGCCCACCCGCACTCGAAGACGCGGCGCTTGCGGCGACACTCGTCGCGCCGAGCGACGCGAGGGTGGACTGTCGCGCAGAGGCGGCAGGTCGCTCCGCACCGCCATAGGCCAGGAGCGTTCGCTCGATCTCGGTACCGGACTCCATCAGGCGCTTCGGATCTGTCATGGCTTGGCTCCAAAGAAGAACCGGTCGTGGGCGCGTCGGCGGCGCACCAGCGCGTGGAACTGCTCGCGTGCCCGCCGCAACCTCGACGCAGCCGTTCCGACAGGGATATCGAGAATCTTGGCGATCTCGTCGGTCGGAAGTCCTTCGAGCTCGAACAGAATGAACACGGCACGCAGGTCATTGGGCAGTCCGCTCATGATTTCGTCGAGGAGCCTGCGCGCGAGGACCGCGTCTCCCGGCTCGTGGCGGTCGCCATCTCTTCGTCTGCTGTCGGCCAGGTCGTCGTCCGGCGGCTCCTCCGATTCGCGTCGGCGCCGAATCGCTCGTAGCGCATGCGATGCGATTCGCGCTGCGGTCTGAAAGAGAAATCCGCGCTCGGCGCCCTCGTCGATCAAGGACAGCTTTCTGTGGGCAACCAGGAAGACTTCTTGGGTTGCGTCGTCCGCATCTCGAGCCGGCACGCCAAACCTGCGCAAGCAGCGCCAGACGAACTCGAAGTGGTCGTCGACCATGCGGCGAAGTCTCTCCGGGTCGTCCAAGGACTCGCGCGACGCTGTCGGCAGCGCTCGACTCGCCTCGGCAGGACCGGGAATCATGTGCGCCGTCGTTGGAACCCGCTCCGAGCCATTCATCCCCTTGCCTATGCCCAGCGCCAGGGCACGGCGATCACGAAAAAGCAACTACCATACGCGGTACGCAAAACCGAGGCTCGACATCATGCCCAAGGTGGGTTGACCGTAGATGGGGATCGTCGGATCGTCGAAATGGAACCGATATCGGCCAAGCGGCCAGAGAGCTTGTGTGTCGAGCTCGAGAGACATGCGCGCGCCAACATCGTATCCGATGCGCAGGCCCGCGCCGGCGACGAGCCACAGCAGTTGGCTCGAAGCAGCAAGCACCAAGGGCCCTTGCCCTTCGGCCCACAGGCTGCCCAATTGAACCCCAACGTGCGGAGCGAGCCCCAAACCGATGGGCAACGACACGCGTGCAGGACACACGTCGAGCGACCCGGAAAGCACCCGGTACGCCGAGCTTCCGCCTCCCACGGACGAGGTGGTTTCCACCGACCCCGTCGTTCCCACGCCGACCCCGACGCGTGCCTCCGCTCGCCACACTCCCCACACGCGTCCAGTCCAATCGGCCATCGCGCCGACCCCGAGGAGCGTTCGAGGCAGAACGAGGAAGGATACCGTCGACTGCGCACCCACCTGAAGAGCGCTCGAAGAGGCAGACTTCGAAGGGATCGCGTTCGAGGCCAGACTCGCAGGCGACGCAGGTCGATTGCGGAGCTCGAGGGGGGCCGCGAGGCGCCCCCCTGGTCGATCGGGGAGCGCCGGCATTGTCGATTCGGGTCGGGCCAAATCGGGCGAAACCGCCGCGGAGGAGGCAGCCGTCTCAGGCTCGAGAATGAGTGCAGCCATGAGCGCTAGTGCCGAGAGGACATCTGCGCAACCGCGGGCTTCGACACGACGGTTCGCTGCAGAGTCTCCGTGATCGGTCCATTCGAGGGTACCAACGAGAACGCCGGAGCCGGGGGTGACGGTCACGGTGAGAGTCCGACCGAATGGCCCGTCCTCGGCGATTTCGTTCGTGTGAGTCCGGGAGCTAACCTCTCGCAGAAACGATGCGGCGTCGGGACAATCATCCGGCGCGCTGTATGTGAGGTGAGCGGGCTCCGCAGTGGCCACATTTGCGGCCCCGAGCGCCCATGCGAAGAAGACTGCCAGCCCGAGGGAGAACTCCGTCCGCATGGGTGCTCTTCTCTTCTGGCTGCCTACCACGGAGGCGTGCGCGCTGCTCTGGAACGATCCTGACACGGATTATCCGGGTATCGATTGCCGCGACTCCGTACTTCGCGCCGACGACGGACCAGACCTGCAACTCCGACTGCCACGAACCAGCGCCGCAGGGGCGGGATCGCGCCGGTTGCCACGCGTGCCTGAGAGATGTTACTACCGTCCGGCTCGGCTTTTTCGCACCGTTTCTCACGAGGTCTTCGCCATGGCGCGTGTATTCAATTTCAATGCCGGCCCTGCCGCGATGCCGCTCCCGTCCCTCGAACAGGCTCGGGACGAGCTCATCGATTTCCAAGGCACGGGTATGTCCATCGTTGAGCATAGCCACCGGGGAAAGGAGTACGAAGCCGTCCACAACGAGGCAATAAGCCTCGTCCGCGAGCTTCTGGGTGTCCCTGATTCCTACGACATTCTGTGGCTTCAAGGGGGGGCAAGCCTGCAGTTTGCGATGGTGCCGATGAACTTCCTCTTGCCCGGCAAGAGCGCCGACTATGTCGTCACCGGCGGCTGGAGCGAGAAGGCTCTCTCCGAAGCCAAGATTCTCGGGCAAACGCGCGTCGCGTGCACGACCGTCGTCGAGGGTCGATACACGCGTATTCCGACCCAGGCGGAGCTCAATCTCGATCCAAATGCGGCATACGTGCACATTACGTCGAACAACACTCTTTTCGGCACTCAGTGGCAAACGTTTCCGGACACTGGCTCGGTTCCGCTCGTCGCCGATATGTCGTCGGACTTGCTGTGGCGAAAGTTCGACGTCACCCGGTTCGGACTTATCTATGCCGGTGCCCAGAAGAACATCGGGCCGAGCGGAGTAGCGGTGGTCATCGTGCGCAAAGACCTCGTGGCGGCCGAGCGCAAGGACATACCCAAGATTCTGCGTTACAAAACGCACGCCGATAACAATTCGCTCTACAATACGCCGCCGACCTTTTCAGTGTACTTGGCCCGCAACGTTCTTCGTTGGCTGAGGGATCAAGGCGGTCTGGCGGCTATGGAAAAGACGAATCGTCAGAAGGGCCACGTCATCTATCAAGCCATTGATGCGCGATCGAACTTCTACAGCTGTCCAGTGGAGGCGGCGAGCCGGTCATTCATGAATGTGGTGTTCCGACTTCCGACCGAGGCACTCGAGGAGAAGTTTGTGAAGGAGGCCAAGGCGGCCAAATTGGTCGGACTCAAGGGTCATCGTAGCGTCGGGGGCATTCGTGCATCGATTTACAATGCCGTGTCTCTCGAAGCGGTAACTGCGCTTGCCACATTCATGGACGCTTTCGCGAAGGCGAACGGATAAGGGGTTCGGCATGGGAGCGAAGATTCTCGTTTCGGATACGCTTAGCGAAGCCGGGCTCGAAGTCTTGAAGAAGGCTCCGGGTATGGCCGTCGAGTACAGGCCAGGGCTCAAGGAAGCGGAGCTAGCCGCCGCGATTCCCGGATTCGACGCGCTCGTCATCCGCTCGGGAGCCAAGGTGACGGCCAAGGTCATTGCCGCTGCCAAGGGTCTAAAGGTGATCGGACGCGCTGGCATCGGCGTCGACAACGTCGACGTCGCGGCCGCCTCGAAACATGGCATCGTTGTCATGAACACGCCGACCGGCAATGCGGTCACGACCGCCGAGCACGCGATCGCTCTGCTGATGGCACTGGCGCGAAAGATACCTCAGGCCACCGCATCCATGCGTGCCGGCAAGTGGGAGAAGTCGAAGTTTCAGGGTCACGAGCTTTCGGGCAAGACCCTTGGCGTCATCGGCCTCGGCAACATTGGGCGTATCGTCGCAGACCGGGCCCGAGGGCTTCATATGTCGGTTATCGGCTACGATCCGGTGATGACGCCCGAGCGTGCGGCGGAGCTTGGTATCGAGCTCGTTGCTCTCGAGGAGATTTGGTCGCGTGCAGACGCCATTACCGTGCACACGCCTCTCACGAGCGAAACGCGCGGTCTGGTAAACGAAACGACCATCGGCAAGATGAAGCCGGGTGTGCTGCTCGTGAACTGCGCGAGAGGCGGGATCTACGAAGAGGCCGCGCTGGTCAAGGGGCTCGAAAGCAAGAAGATCGGCGGCGTCGCCCTCGACGTGTTCACCGAAGAGCCTCCGGGCCCGTTGCCTATCCTGGGGCGCGAGGACGTCATCTGCACACCCCATCTTGGGGCCTCCACCGAGGAGGCTCAGGAGCGCGTCGCGCTGGAGATCGCGGAGCAGGTGGTTGCCTACCTGACGAACGGGACCATCGTCAACGCTATCAACGTGCCGTCGGTGTCGCGCGAGATCGCGCCCCGGCTCGCTCCCTATGTCCAGCTCGCCGAACGGCTCGGCAGATTCCTCGCGCAGACCCACAAGCTCAGCCCGCGTGCAATCGAGGTCGAGTGCGTCGGCGAGCCGGGTGACCTCGGCGCGCGAGCGATCACGTGCGCGGGACTCGCCGGAGTGCTCGAAGGCTCCTTCGAGGAGCACGTGAACCCGGTTTCCGCGCCCCATATCGCAAAAGACGCAGGCATCGCGATTCGCGAGCTCAAGGCGAGCCCGAAGCCCGGAGGGCATGGCGCACTCGTGTCCGTGCGCGTCGAGCAGGCCGACGGTTCGACAGTTCAGGCGGACGGAACGCTTTTCTCGAACGGTGCTCCGCGCCTCGTGCGCTGGAGCAACTACGAGATCGACGCGCATCTTACAGGCTCTATTCTCGTTGTTCTAAACGAGGACCGCCCCGGCGTTATTGGAGCCATCGGAACCATCCTTGGTCGCTCCGAAATCAACGTCTCCCGCCTTCAGGTCGGCCTCGAGCCAGGGTCGAAGCGCGCTGCTGCGTTGTGGGGTCTCGACACGCCGCCTTCGCCGGAAACGCTGAGTGAAATCCAGAACCTGCCCCACGTTGCGGCTGCGATGTGCGTTTGGCTGCCGTGACCGCGGGGAAGCGGCGCCGGACCCTGCGCCGCGCGTTCCCATGAGTTCTTGCCCGCCGCTGCCTTCGCCATCACAAGGTTGGGTCCGTTCGTTTGCATGCGCGGCGTGTCTCCATGGGCTGTCCACACGACGTCCACGGAAACGCGGGGGTGTGCAAGAGCGATAGTCGAAGTAAGAAGTCGGTCATGATTGAGCGAGACACCCTGAAAGCGGGCGTGGTCTTCGTCGGCGGTGGCCCAGCTGGACTCTCCGGTGCGCTTCACCTGACGAACCTGATCGCCAAACACAACGCGCAAGTCGAAAGCGGCGAAACCCCGGGCACGCCCATCAACGAGCAGAGCTTGGGTGTCGACATGGTTGTCGCCGTTATCGAGAAGGCCGCCAACGTGGGCGATCACACCTGCTCGGGCGCGGTGATCGAACCCAAGGCGCTTGCCGAATTGATTCCGGACTACAAAGCGAAGGGCGCCCCCATCGAGAGTGAGGTGAAGAGCGAGAGCGTATATTTCCTCACGCGGAAGGGGTCGTTCAAGTTTCCCATCGCCCCGCCGCAGATGAAGAATCACGGGAACTACATCGTCTCGCTGGGCAAATTGGTGAAGTGGATGGGCGAGCAATTGTCGACCGCCGGCGTCGACGTACTGACGAGTTTTGCTGCGCAAGAGGTTCTGTACGAAGGAGAGAGAGTCATCGGGGTGCGTCTGGGCGACAAGGGCCTGAATCCCGATGGAACGCCCCAAAGCGCCTACGAACCCGGTCCCAACTTGGTCGGCAAGGCCACAGTGTTTTGCGAAGGCCCGCGCGGTTCGTGTGCCAAACAGCTGGTAGAGAAGTTCCGTCTCGACGAGAGCAGAAACCCGCAAGCCTACGCAACGGGGGTGAAGGAAGTCTGGGAATTCGACCGATCGCCGCTGCCCGAAGGCCACGTCATCCACACCATGGGCTACCCGGCGGACAACCGCACCTTTGCCGGGGGTTTCATCTACGCGATGTCAGGCAACCGAATCGCGCTCGGCATGATCACAGGGCTCGACTATCCTGATCCTCTCCTCGATCTGCACCTGCAATTCTGCAAGTTCAAGCAGCATCCGCTGGTGAGGAAGTTGCTCGAGGGCGGCACGATGGTCTCCTATGGGGCAAAGACGATCCCCGAGGGGGGCTACTATTCCATGCCCAAGCTGGCGATGGACGGAGCCCTCCTATGCGGTGACAGTGCCGGGATGGTTGCCATGCCCAAGCTCAAGGGCGTCCACTACGCCATCAAGTCCGGCATCCTGGCCGCGGAGACGTTGTTTGAAGCGCTGACGAAGGACGACTTCTCTGCGGCTCAACTCGCGAAGTACGAAGCCGCGGTCGAGAATTCGTACATCGTGAAAGACATGTACCCGGCCCGCAACTTCCGTCAACTCATGAAGGCCGGCCTTTACCCCGGCATCATCCAGGCCGGGCTCATGACCATCACGGGCGGTCGCTACCCCTTCAAGAAGATGGTCGTGCGCGAAGATCACGAGGATACGAAAAAGCTACTCGAGCTTTACCCGCGTGGTGTGCCCAAGAGCACCTTCAAGCACGACCAGCATATCAGCTTCGACAAACTGACCGACGTTTACCATTCAGGGACGCGCCACAGGGAAAAGCAACCCTGTCACTTGAAGGTTGACACGAGCCACTGCCAGCGATGCGCGGAAGAGTACGGCAATCCGTGCGAGAGATTTTGCCCAGCCAATGTGTATGTGGTCGAGCGCGACGAGGCCACTGGCCAATTTCAAAGACTGCGCATCGACTTCACCAACTGTGTCCACTGCAAGACTTGCGACATCAAAGATCCGTACGGAGCCATCAACTGGGTGCCGCCGGAAGGTGGCGGTGGACCGCTGTACAAGAACCTCTAGTCGCCTTGCTCGCGCGTGGCCCGAGGGGCTCCGTCGAACCGATGGACGTCCACGGAAGGTCACGTCGTTGTGTTCATCGGACGGCTGGGTAAGCTGGTGGCCCATGACGCGGCCAAGACCAAGACGTCGTCAGGCAGGAAACGCAGCGATGCGTGGCAGGCAAGACGGGGCAACCGAATCCGAGCGGACGGTGGATTCGCGACCGGCTGGGCTTCTGCGCTTGGTGTCGAGTCCATCGAGGCTTCTCGCCCTGTTGCTTGTCACCGGCACTATCATCGCATACCTGCCCGTCTGGCATGCAGGTTTCATCTGGGATGACCGGAGTTTCGTAATTGACAATCCGCTCATCCATCGCGCAGACGGCCCGTACCGGTTCTGGTTCACGACCGAGCCGGTGGACTTCTACCCCGTGACCTCGACTCTGTTGTGGGCCGAATGGCGGGTGTGGGGGGCCAATCCCGTCGGGTATCACGTGGTCAACGTTCTCCTGCACTCGCTGAGCGCCGTCCTTCTCTGGCGCGTGCTGGTGAAGCTGAACATTCCCGGGAGCTGGCTCGCTGCGGCCTTGTTTGCCGTTCATCCGGTCAACGTGGAATCGGTCGCCTGGATTGCCGAGCGAAAGAATACGCTGGCCATGGTTTTCTATCTTTTAAGCCTTCTCTTGTTCCTTCAATTCGATCTTGCTGCGCACCGCTCCGATCCCTCCGGGCGTCTGACCGGTGATGTGGGAGCGGCACGTCCCGGCGATCCATTGCGCTGGTACGGACTCTCGCTGACCTGCTTTCTCCTCGCACTCCTCAGCAAGACGGTGGTGGCGCCCATGCCGTTCGTGCTTCTCGGGGTGACCTGGTGGCAGCGACGAAGGGTGGTTCGCCTCGACGTGCTGCGGTGCGCGCCTTTCTTCGCCGTAGCCACCTTTGTCGGGTTGATCTCCTTTTGGTTCCAATCCCATCGAGCGATCGGCACTGACATCGTACGGACGGATAGCTTTTGGGCGCGGCTGGCTGGAGCCGGCTGGGCGGTCTGGTTCTATCTCTACAAAGCGGTCCTGCCGTTCGGTCTGAGCCCCATCTATCCGCGCTGGCAGATCGCGAGCGGAGCGTTGTGGTCCTACGTGCCAGGGCTTCTGGTGATTGTTCTGTTCGTGGGGTGTTGGCATTTCAGACGAACCTGGGGTCGGGCCCCGCTCGCGGCACTCAGCTACGTTGTTGTCATGTTGCTCCCCGTTCTCGGGTTTCTAAACATTGGATTCATGCGGGCATCGCTCGTTGCCGACCATTGGCAGTACTTCGCGATCATCGGCCCCCTGTCGCTGGCGGCGGCGATCCTTGCGACGTCCGGCAGGTCAGCAGGTGCACGTCGCTTCTCGCCGGCCATGGCCTCGACCGCAGCTCTGCTCGCAGTTCTGGCGGGACTGACGTGGAGGCAGTCCTCTCTCTATGTCGATTCGAGGACGTTCTGGCAGGCTGCTGTCACCGCGAATCCAGACTCCTGGGTGGCTCAGGACAACTTGGGTAGCGCTCTGTTCGAGCAGGGCCAGTTGGACGAGGCTCTGGCCCACGACGAAAGGGCGGTGGAACTCGAGCCCGAGAGTGCGACAGCCCATTACAACCTGGGCGGCGCCTTGAGGGAAAAGGGGAAGCTCGACGAGTCGGTGGCCCAGTTCGAGAAGGCCTTGGAGCTTCAACCGAAGTACTCGATGGCTCACTACAATCTTGCCGAGATTCTTGGCCGGGAGGGACGGGTGAGCGAAGCGATAGGTCATTTCGAAAGGGCGTTGGAGATTCGGCCTGACTACGCCGACGCCCACGACAGTCTGAGCTTTCTCCTTTTGCGCGAGGGAAGGCTCGACGATGGAATTACTCACCTTCGAGCCGCATTGGAGATTCGGCCCAACAGTGCCGAGGACCACAACAACCTCGCCAGCGCGCTCCGGGAGAAGGGCCAGGCGCACGAAGCCATCGTCCACTACGAAAGGGCCGTACAGCTGCGGCCCGACTACGCGAAGGCACACCAAAGCCTCGGCGAGATTCTCGAAGACGAGGGCCAGGTGCGGGAGGCCATCGCCCACTACGAGAAGGCGCTGGAAGTGCAACCCAACTTCGCAGACGCCTGGAGGAGCCTGGCATGGGTTCTGGCGACGAGTCCCGAGGCCTCGGTCCGAGACGGCGCGCGCGCCGTCTCGTTGGCCGAACACGCTCAGCGCCTGTCCGATGGCAACAATCCACTGTTCCTTGCGACGCTCGCGGCTGCTTACGCCGAAGCGCGGCGATTCCCCGAAGCCACGGAGACAGCCACGCGAGCTCTGGACATCGCGACGGCTCGACGTCGGACTGCCCTCGCAAGTCGCCTCAGGGACGAACTCGAGGTCTACAATGCGGGCCTGCCGTATCGTGAGCGGGGACGCGAGGCGAAATAGCCGCGGCCCATCGCACGCGGAGGCCGACACTGTCGAACCCCGCGCACTTTGGAGGTGCTCGAGGGGGGCCGCGAAGCGCCCCCTTGTCGACGGGGGAGCACGAGGGGGGCGGCGAAGCGCCCCCCTCGTCGATTTGCCTAATCAGCGGATGAACAACATCTCCTGATACGTGGGAAGCGGCCAGAGGTCGTCGGCCACCACCTCTTCCAGGGCGTCTGCGGCGGTGCGGACCGCAGCCATCGCCGGCAGCACGGCCGTGCACAGATGCTTGGCTTCGGCGGCGACGCTTGCTGACGAGTGCGACGCGGCAGTCTTCAGCGCGGCGATACTTTTCTCGAGACTGCCCACGAGACGCGACACGTCGCTCGCCAGCGCCGTGCTCGGGGACAGTCCAGCGGCCTTCGCCGACGCAATGCCGTCCGTCAGCTCTTTCTGGTATCGGAGCGCAGCAGGAAGAATCGTGGCCGTCGCCATGTGTGTGACGATTTTCTCTTCGACCTGGACGGTCTTGACGTATTGCTCGAGGTTGACCTCGAATCGGCTCTTGAGCTCACGCGGCGACAGAATGCCGTACTTGTCAAAGAGCTTCACGACCTCCGGCTTCTCGAGAACGGGGAGGGCCTCGATCGACGTCTTGAGATTGGGCAGGCCGCGTTTCTCGGCTTCCGCGTGCCACTCGTCGGTGTACCCATTGCCGTTGTACACAATCGCGCTGTGGTCGCGCGCCACTTCCGTCAGCAACGTTTGGACGGCTGCGTTGAGCGACTTGCCTCCGCCGACGGCGGCTTCGAGCTTGGTCGCCATGAAGTCGATCGACTCGGCGATAATCGCATTGAGTGTCACCAAGGAATCGGCGATGGTCTGGCCGCTGCCGACGGCCCGGAACTCGAAACGATTGCCCGTGAAGGCAAACGGACTCGTTCGGTTGCGATCGCCCGCATCCTTGGGGAGCTTCGGCAGCGTGTCGACGCCGATTTCGAGGGTGCCTCCCGTGCGTGACGACTTGGCTCCCCCTGCCTTGATCTGCTCGAACACGTCCGTGAGCTGCTCGCCGAGGAACACGGAGATGATCGCCGGCGGCGCCTCATTGGCCCCGAGTCGGTGATCGTTGCTCGCCGATGCCACGATGGCGCGCAGCAGGTCGGCGTGGACGTGCACCGCGCGGATGACCGCAGCGCAAAAGACAAGGAACTGCGCGTTCTCGTGTGGCGTGTCGCCGGGGAAGAGAAGGTTGCCCTGCGTCGAGTTGCCGAAAGAGAAGTTCACGTGCTTGCCCGAACCGTTCACGCCTGCGAAGGGCTTCTCGTGGAGCAGACACTCGAGGCCGTGTCTCTGCGCCATCTTGCGCATCGTGATCATCATGAGATGCTGATGGTCTGTCGCCAGGTTCGCGCTCTCGAAGACGGGCGCGAACTCGTATTGCGAAGGAGCAACCTCGCAGTGACGGGTCTTCACCGGGATGCTGAGCGCGAAAAGCTCTTTCTCGCAGTCCTCCATGAACGCGGCAATGCGTTCCGGAATGACGCCAAAATACTGGTCCTCGAATTCCTGCCCCCGCGGTGGCTTGGCGCCAAAGAGCGTCCGCCCCGTGTTGAGCAGGTCCATTCGGGACAGGAAGAAACGCCGGTCGATGAGGAAGTACTCCTGCTCGGGTCCTGCGTACGCGACAACCTGCGACGTGTTCTCGTGCCCGAAGAGCTTGAGGACGCGTTGTGCCTGCTTGTTCAGGGCCTGCATCGACCGAAGCAGTGGGGTCTTCTTGTCGAGGGCCTCGCCGGTCCACGACACGAACGCCGTGGGAATGCACAGGGCCGTGTCGATGACGTACGCCGGGCTCGTGACATCCCAGGCTGTGTAGCCGCGCGCCTCGGCAGTCTGCCTGATGCCACCGCTAGGGAAGCTCGAAGCGTCTGGTTCTCCTTGAACGAGAGCCTTGCCCGAGAACTCGCTCAGCGCGCCGCCCTCACCGTCGGGCGACAGAAACGCGTCATGTTTCTCAGCCGTGGCGCCCGTGAGGGGATAGAAGATATGCGCGAAGTGCGTGGCCCCTAGCGCGACCGCCCAGTCCTTCATCGCCGCTGCGACGGTGTCGGCGATGGCCGGATTCAGTGGCTCTCCTCGGTCGATCGTGCGCTTCAAGGAGCGAAAAACCTCCTTGGGAAGATGTTGCTTCATGGCCGCGAGCCCGAAGACCCGGGTGCCGAATAGGGCATCCGGCGAGAGCGCGTTCGGCTTGTCGGATCCCGCGACGGGTGCGAGGGAAGCGATCTCGGAGATCGCGGACTTGCGTGTGCTAAGCGTCATGTGACTTGGTCCTCTTTGGTGTGCTGATAGGCCGGGTCGGCGGAAAGGTGGCCGGGGGGCCCGGTCCCCGGCGTTTGTGTAGGATCAGAAATGATTCGGGAATGTTTCCGAGGTGACTCGTCAAGGCACAGCGGTCTGCAGGAGCAGCTCCATCGCGTACGTGACCCATTCGAGCGTGCGAGTCGCTCCGCCGGCCGTCCCGCTCGCAGAGCGTCGGTTGTTGGAGGGGTCGGCATCGAGAAGAATGCGGTCATCCGGATCGATCGTGGCTGCCTGAACCGGTGCGGGACCGCTCGTGTTGAAGCGTTTCCAGTCCTCACTGCCGTCCCAGCTCTCTCGCCGCGTCGTGCCATCGGACATGACCAGCTCGACGTCGACGGGAAAATGAAGGGTGCCCCGCCGGCGAACGAGCACGGAGCTCTCCCACCGAGGGCGGATGCTGGTCGTCGAGGCGTCATCGCCGGAGGCGGCAGGCCGGAACGTACGCACTTCAGCGGATGACACGTTGTCCACGACGTAGTCCACCCAGCCCTTCTCGAACAGCGCCGCGCGCAGCGTTCGTGCCACCTGAGCGCCCATGACGCGATCGAACGTTTCTATCAACTCGGAGGGTCCGGGATGCTCAAAGCGATAGCGGCGGGCATAAAGGCCGAGCGCGGAACTGACGGCAGCGTCACCGTATACGCGCTCAAGCGTCTGGAAGACCGTGGCGGTGCGCTCGTACGCGAGGCGGGCGTACGCCTCTCCGGTGGAAAACGCGCTGGCTGGCTGAGCGATTGGCTCGTCGGATGGGCCCAAGTTGCCGAGCACCGCGTGAAGGGCGCTGTCGGCCAACTCGATGCCGACGAAGGGCCGGCCATCGAGGCACGACGCCGCGCCGCGCCATCGTTCCATGGCGTCCGCCTCGGCATACTGGGCGAGCCCTTCGTCGAGGAACGGCCACACAGCCTCGTCGGATGCAACGAGGCCCTGAAACCATTGGTGGGCGAGTTCGTGCACGGTGACGATTTCCGTCGAATACAGACCGCGAGGCTCATACCACGACCCCGCACCCGTAATGAACGTCGGATACTCCATCCCCCCCGCTTCGGCAGCGTTCTCCTCGGGGGTGACGATCGTGAGGGTCTCGTACGGATAGCGTCCGTAGCGTTGCGAAAAGTAGGGCAGGGCGAACCGCACGACAGCAAGTTCCCGACGTGTCGTCTCGTCGAACCCCGGCGGGTACAGGACAATGACGTTGATGCCGTCGACGGATTCGTGCAGCGACCGGAACGCGTCCCAGGCTGCCCATGCGAAGTCGTGGACGTCGGTCTGGCGATGCCGCTCTATGCGGCGCCCGCCTTCGACACGCTCGGAGATCACGGGTCCCGTAGCCCCCAAGAGGTACGTCGCGGGAACCTCGAGCGTCACGTCGTAGGTGCCGAAATCCGCGTAGAACTCGGACAGATGATGAAATGGGAAGTGCCTCCAGGTGCCGTCTCGCTCGAGACGTGCGAGCTTCGGGAACCATTGGCCGATGAGGTGGAAGGCTCCCTCGTATCCGGTGCGAATGACGATGCTGGGCAACTTGTCCTCAAATGCGACCCGAAGCTCGATGACCTCCCCAGGCGCGATGTCGCGCGGTAGGGGAACGCGCACGTCGGTTTCGTCGTCGTCGCCCGCTGGGTGCAGTTCCGCGTTCGCCCAGAGAGAGACAGGGGTGCGGTCGAGCAAGGTCAGCTCTCGAACCTCGATCCATCCGTAGTCGCGAGGCAGCTGGGATCCTCGCCCGCCCACGCCACGCTCGCGCAAGAACACGGACCGCGCATTCTTGAACGCGTTCATATAGAGGTGCACCCACAGCTCACGCGCGGGAACCACGCTCATGTTTCGCCACCGGATCGTGCCCATCGCCTGCACGACGTGGGTTGAGGGGTCGAGAGCGGCGTAGAGCGTGTAGGAGGCCACGTCCTCGGCATGTTCGAAAACGGGCTGGGCGTTCGCGATCTCGGTGGCCACCTGGGCCCGGGCAGGCCGAACATCCGATAGTGCGATAACCGCCGCCAAAAAGGGTTCCCACGCTCTCGCATTCACGGGCGGCATCATGCCCGAGGACAGCGCAGGTCGTCACTCGACAGTGGCTGTCGCGAGCACCGCGTCCGCCTGCTTGGCGCGCCACGCGCGCAGCTGCCCGGCCAGTGCGGGCCGTCCGAGCGCCAGAAGGGATACTGCGAACAGTGCCGCGTTGGACGCCCCCGCCTTGCCGATCGCGAAGGTGGCGACGGGGATCCCGCGGGGCATCTGAACGATCGCCAGGAGCGCATCGAACCCCAACAAGTGCCCTGAGGGGATGGGAACGCCAAGGACCGGGAGCGTCGTCTTGGCGGCGATAACCCCAGGCAAGTGAGCCGCGCCGCCAGCACCTGCGATGAATACCTCGACGCCGCGGGCCGGGGCGTCTGAGACGTATTGGAACAGTGCATCGGGAGTCCGGTGGGCGCTGAGGACACGCACCTCGTGAGCAATGCCGAACTCGTGCAGCGCGTCACGGGACGCCTGCATGACGTCCAGATCACTTCGACTGCCCATCAGGATGGATACGAGCGGTTGGGTCATGACCCTCCATCTACTCGCGTGTGCACGCGCTCGTCACGTCTTCGCAGAGTACCGAAGGACAAGTTTGCTTTCCTCCGCCTCGACGAGGTCGGCATCGACGACAACGTGGCCGCCGTGCTCCAAAGCCCCGAAGAGCAACTCGTCACCCACAGGCCGCTTCACCTCTTCTTGGATGATCCGCGCGAGGGGGCGCGCTCCATTGTCAGGGTCGTAGCCCTTGTTCGCAAGGTACCGCGTAGCGGCCGCGGTGACCTCGATCGTCACGTCGCGCCCGGATAGTTGGCCACGGAGTTCGGCGACGAACTTGCCGACGATACTCGTCATGGTGTCCGGGCCGAGGGGCGCGAACTCGAGCTTGGCGTCGAGCCGGTTGCGGAATTCGGGGCTGAAATGCTGCTTGAACTCGCGATCGATGTCTGGGCTCCTGCGGCCGACCCCTCCGGGACCGCCGAAGCCGACGGCCTTGCGCTGCCGGTCTCGCGCGCCGACGTTGCTCGTCATGAGAAGTACAACGTGACGGAAGTCCGCTTGTTTGCCGTTGTGGTCGGTCAGGCGTCCGTGGTCCATCACCTGGAGCAAGACATCGAAGACCTGCGGATGCGCCTTTTCGATTTCGTCGAGGAGGAGCACCGCGTGCGGAGTCTTGGCGATGGCATCGGTGAGGAGCCCGCCTTGGTCGAAGCCCACGTAGCCCGGCGGCGCTCCGATAAGTCGGGACACGGTGTGCGCCTCCATGTACTCGCTCATGTCGAAGCGGTGAAATGCGATCCCCAGTACCTTGGCCAGCTGCCGCGCGAGCTCGGTCTTTCCGACGCCGGTCGGGCCCGTCAGCAGGAACGATCCGATTGGCTTCTCCGGTGCACGCAGTCCCGCTCGCGACAGTCGAATTGCGGAGGCCATCTGGCGCACCGCCGCGTCCTGACCGAAGACGACTTGCATGAGCTCGTCCTCGAGATGGCGAAGCCTTTCCTTGTCACCTGTAGACACCTCCCGGGGAGGAATCTGGGCCATGCGCGCCACGACGCGCTCGACATCGGCCACCGTCACGGAAGCCTGCGGCCGGTCCTCAACGGGATCGGGGGTGGCCAGCTTGAGTGCTGCGCCAGCTTCGTCGATGAGGTCGATGGCCTTGTCCGGAAGCTTGCGGTCGTGAAGGTAGCGCGCACTGAGTTCGGCGGCTGCCCGCAGCGAGCCTTCCTCGTAGCGAACGCCATGGAACTGTTCGTACTGAGGGAGTAGCCCCGTCAGAATCTTCACCGTGTCGGAGACGGACGGCTCGTCGATGTCGACCCGTTGGAAGCGGCGCGCGAGTGCGCGGTCCTTTTCGAGATGCTGGCGAAACTCCTGAAACGTGGTCGACCCGATGCACCGCAACTGCCCCGAAGCCAGCGCTGGCTTGAGCAGGTTGGACGCGTCCATGCTCCCGCCCATCGTCGATCCCGCTCCCACGATCGTGTGGATCTCGTCGATGAAGAGAATCGCGCGGTCGATCTTCTGAAGGGCTTTGATGACGCCCTTGAGGCGCTCCTCGAAGTCTCCTCGGTAGCGCGTCCCCGCGAGCAGCGCACCCATGTCGAGCGCGAAGATCTTCGCGCCGTGGAGGGCCTTGGGTACCTCTTCGCGGTGAAGTTTCAGCGCGAGACCCTCCGCGATCGCGGTCTTTCCGACTCCCGCATCTCCCACGAGCAGCGGGTTGTTCTTCTTTCGGCGCGCAAGGATCTGCACGATGCGCTCGATCTCGGTCTCGCGCCCCACAAGCGGGTCGATGCGCAAGCTTCGCGCCTCCTCGTTCAAGTTGATCGTGTACTCCTTCAGCGGGTCGCGGGCAGGTCTCTCCCCGTCGCCATCCCCATTCGACGACCGCGACTCTTCGGACGAATCGGAGCCGGCGCCTTCCAACTTCGAGACTCCGTGGGCGATATAGGAAATCACGTCGAGCCGCGACACGCCCTGCTCTTCCAGCGCGGCCACGGCGAATGAGTCCCGTTCGGAGAAGATCGCGACGAGTACGTTCGTCCCGTTCACTTCGTCCTTGCCACTCGACCGAACATGGTTGACCGCACGGCGCATGACGCGTTGGACCCCGAGAGACGCCGTGGGTGTGGTTTCGGCACTCTCGGGCAGCGATTCAATGCGTTCTCCGAGGTACTGCTCGAGCCGCCGCTTGAGGGTCTTCAGATTGCCGCCGGCCTGGCGCACGACATTCGATGTCGTTTCGTCAAGCAGCAGGGCAAAGAGCAGGTGCTCGAGTGTGACGTATTCGTGACGTCTGCGCGCCGCGTCGCTCGCGGCCACGGACAGCGCAATCTCCACTTCGGGACTGACCTTCATAGGGTTCGTTTCACTCCGGCTCAGCCGTGACAAGAAGGGGATGACCATGGCCGCGAGCATCCTCGATGACCTCGGCGACCTTCGTCTCGGCAATGTCGCGTGGGTAGAGCCCGGCTACGGCTTTGCCCTTCTTGTGCACGGTCAACATGATGGAGATCGCTTCCGCTTCGCCCTTGTGGAAAAAGCGGCAGAGCACGTCGACGACGTACTCCATGGTCGTGTAGTCGTCGTTGTGAAACAGGACCTTGAACCGCTTCGGGACGGCCGTTTCCTTCAGCTCGTCGACGTCGACGTCCTCTTCATGGCGCGGAGGGTTCGAAATCGAAGCCATGATCTTACCATAACGTTGTCCTCGCCAGTTTCAACGCCACCCGGCCAGTTTGTCAGGTGGGGGGCATTGGCGGAAGCGCTCGCGCACATCGCAACCGTAACCGTTCATGGGGGAGGCCGGCTGGCGCTCACCTGTCAAGGCCCTCTATTTTTCCCCGAGAGACTTCAACAGGAAGGTCGATATGCCGGAAGTGTTTTGGGTATTTCACCTTCCGATCTTCCGATCTTCCTGTTCAAATCTCCTTGTTTTCTCAGAGCGCATCCCCGTGGACGCTTGCATCGCAACCTCGATCAATATTGGATACGACCATCCGGGCCGAGATGAATATTTCGGTGTCTGTGTGCCCCGGTGAACGCCTCGATCTCACGAACCCAATGCGAATCTTCGAAGTGATTGACCATGAACTCCGCCTGGCCGCGCGCATCGGAGCTTCGCCCCTCCGCGGCCAACGCATGGATCAAGATCGACGTTCGCTCGGGCGCGTCGGCGCTATCGGGGAATCGACGGTTTCCGTCCTCCGCCAACTCGATGGCTCGGACGGAGTCCGTGCCTGCCGCGCCCCGAAGCTGAATCATGAGGGTGGCTTCGTTGGCCGGTCCGCCGTCGACGCGCGGCGCACTCATCGTCACGGGAGGTGGACGGCTCAGAGGCTCGCCTGCCAGCGCTTGCGGCAGAGAAGAGGGGCTGGGATCCTGGCCCGCAGGTCGGTCTGTGGCCGAGGGCGTCGTGTCCTCCGGTCGAGGCGGCTCGGCCCTCGAGCGCCACAGGGCCGCGGCCCCCAGCCCAAGGGCGATCGCGAGCCCGACACCGACAAGTCCCAACGTCTCCTTGGTCACGTACACTGAATCCTCCTAATCGACGCGGGGGGCGCTTCGCGGCCCCCTCGAGCTCCGGGAGCGCCCAAGCGTACCTCGGCAAGTGCGAGCGAATTTCGAGGTGCACAGGGAGCGGCGCGCACCAGCCAAATGGAATAAGTACCCAACGGAGTCTTGCCATGCAAACCTGGTCCTCGCTCCTCCGTCCCGAGCTCGCAGAGCTCTCTGCCTACGTGCCGGCCGATCCGCCTGGCATCCGCATTCGCCTCGATGCGAACGAAGCGCCGGCCTTCCGATCCACGGTGGTCCACGGAGTCGTCGCCCGAGCGATGGCACAGGTGTGTCTTGAACGCTATCCCGACCCGACCGCGAGTGAGCTCAAGACCAGGATTGCGGAGCACACGGGGGCCCGCAAGGACGAACTTGTCGTCGGAAGCGGGTCTGACGAGCTTCTTTCGGTGATGCTGACGGCGCTCGCGCGTCCGCGTGAAGGCGCGGATCGCGCTGCGGTTCTGGTCCCGACGCCGACGTTCGTCAACTACGCCCTTACGTCGCGCACTCACGGCTTGCGCATCGTCGAAGTGCCCCTCGACGCTCACTGGGACCTCGACGTTGCGTCGCTCCAGCGCGCGATCGAAGAACATCGCCCGAACGTTGTGTTCATCGCCAGCCCGAATAATCCGACGGGGAATCGCATGAGCGACGATCGCTTGGACGCCTTGCTCACGAGCGCGCCCCAGGCTGTCGTAGTTCTCGACGAAGCCTACGCTGACTACGCGCGGACGTCGCTCAGACCCCTGCGCAATCGATATCCAAATCTGGCGATTATGAGGACTCTCAGCAAAATTGGACTCGCGTCGCTGCGCGTCGGATGGTTGGAGGCCGACAGAGACCTCGTCCGCGAGATTGACAAGGTGCGCCAGCCCTACAATCTAAACGCCGTGAGCCAGGCGGTGGCGGCGGCCGTCCTTGGGGAGGCGTGGGATGTCGTGCGCGAACGGGTCGACCTTATCATCGCCGAGCGTGATCGCGTGTCGCGTGCGATCGCTCGTTTGAGCGGTTTCGACGTCTCGCCGAGCCAGGCGAATTTCCTGTGGGTTGGGACGCCGCGACCTGCCAAGGATGTCTACGAAGCGCTCATCGAGCGCAAGATCCTCGTCCGGAGTTTCCACAAGGCCGGCGGGCGGATGGCCGATCATCTTCGAATCACCTTGGGAGTGCCCGACGAAAACGACCGGCTGATCGAAGCTCTCACCGCGCTCATCGACGACGGGGGCGCTTCGCGGCCCCCCTCGAGCTCCGCCATCGACGAGAGGGGCGCTTCGCGGCCCCCCTCGAGCTCCCCCTAGGCGCATGATGGGGTCGGTGTCGGCCAAGTGCCTGTTGGGAGTTGTCCTCGCGGCGTCGTCGGTCGACTGCGCGTCAACCGTCCCCGTCGAGCGCACGTACTCCGGGAACGTCGTCGTGGGGCGCCCGATCGAACCCGAGGCGTACGCGGCGTATCTCCGCGGCGCTCTCGCGGCGCTCGACGGACCTAGCGACATCGACGAGGGAGGCGCTTCGCGGCCCCCCTCGAGCTCCGCCATCGACGAGGGGGGCGCTTCGCGGCCCCCCTCGAGCTCCCCCGACGCGGCCAGGGCATTTCGGGAGGTGGTGCGCCTGGATCCTCAGAGCGTCGAGGCGTGGACGCGAATCGGGGAGCTCGCGTGTGCCTGCAACCCACGGGATCGTGCCGCGATGGTGGCGCTGTCGAAAGCCGTGGATCTCGATCCGACCTACGGGGCGGCCCAAGCGGCTTTGGTGCGCTGTTCGGCTTCGCTCGGGCTGTCGAATTCCGGCGCTCCCAAGCCACGGATTCAGGACATCCAGGTCGATGTCGTCGCCCGAAGTCTATCGAGCGAGCAACTGGCGGAAGGTTGGAGCGCTGCCGCCGTGTGGGCGGAAGCGAGACGCGACGTCGCGCTCCTGGGTTATGCCGAGGCCCGGCTCGTGAAGCTGAGTGCGTTGATGCGACACCGCGCCGCGGACGTCGCGGAGCGTTTGGCGGGTGAGGGCGAGCTGGGTGTCGCACGGGTGCTCTCGGGGGTCATCGTGGATGCGGAGGGAGGGCCTGTTCCAGACGTCGATGCGAGACGGATTGGACGCCTTGCCGTGGACGAAGCCATCATCCGCCGGGACACCGAGCGGGCACGACTCCGCGCGACGCGTTCACGCATGGGATTGGAGGAAGCCGCAGGACGAGCCTTGCTGGCTGGCAGACCGGATGTCGCGCGAGAGCTCGCGCTGGAACGCGCGGGCGCCGAGCCGGAGTCCCTTGGCGCGCGCCTCGTCCTTGCCTCTGTCGAGGGTGGCGATTTGCTCGGTTTCGCGGAGACCCTCGCTCGAGGGGGGCCGCGAAGCGCCCCCCTCGTCGATGAGCCAAGACAATCGGTTTCTGCAGCCGGCTTCGTGGCATTTGGGGCGGCGTTGGTGCGAGCGATTCCCCCGCGACAAGCGCGGGCGGTCCTCGAGCGGATTGCGCACTCCGATCCGGCATCCGGGGACGATCTCGTCGTTCGCGAGGCCACAGAGCTCGTAGCGCGCAGAGTCTTGTCGCCGAGTTTGCTGCCGCCGGACGGGCTCGTCGAACTTGCGGCACGCTTCGGGATTTCGCCTCCCGCGTCGTGGGACGATGCGTCGCTCGATTCCCGCCATCGGTACCTGGCGCTGGCCATGATGCGTCCTGAGGCGAACGAAACCAAGGCGCTCGGCGCTCGTCTCGGGGGATCCGGAGCCCGAGACCCGATCGTTGCTGCGGGCGCGGCGTGGGTGTCACTGGGAACGGGGACAGCGAACGGGTCAGCGGAGGCGAGAGCCCTCCTCAAGCGAAATGCGGCCGATCCGCTGCTCGCTACGGTCGCCCTCCGTCTTGCAGTCAAAGCGGGTGACGCTCAAGCCATGGCGCTAGCCAGGGCGGCGACGATGCGGTGACAGTGGCCAGGAGAACGAAGCGGCAGCCCAGCGTCGGGAGCGATCACGCTCCGGGGGCTCTCGCGGACGGCAGCGGTCTAGCGATCCGGTATCATTTCTGAGTAGCTCTGGACGCCCGCGCTCGAGGCGGACGCCGTGGGCCGCTGTGCCCGCCGAGTAGACAACCGCGCACACGCGCGCAAGTATTGAGTCTTTGTGCGCCGTCAAGGCTTCGATACTCCGCGACACCGCGGGACGCAGGAGCTAGCGTAACGGCCGGATCCCAAGCACCTCTCAATATCGGCCGTGAAGCGAGGCCGCACAGCGATGGGGGGCCATGCCTACGAATCGACGCGTGATATCGCTCGGATTTTCGGCCCATCCGATTCAGGAGGGGAGGCACATCTGCTTTTTGTTCAATGATGACGGCGAGCGTCTCGATGTCATCGACCGCTTCCTCGCCAGTGGACTGCAACAAAAGGAGAAGGTGATCTGCCTCGTCGACACCATGGGGCCCGACGCCTTCGTGGAGCAACTCAGAGCCTACGGTGTCGCCCCGAAGGAAGCGGGCCTGGTAGTCGCCGAAGCGTCGGCGGCATACTGCCCTTCGGGACATTTCAGCGCCGACGACGTGCTCCAATTCGTCAGGACATTTTACGACGCGGCCCGCATGGCTGGGTATGAAGGGGCGCGCGGAACCGGTGAGATGGGATGGAGTCTGGACGGCGGGTACGGCGACATGACGGAACTCATGTCCTACGAATCGCGGCTCAATGACGTCCTCGACGTTTCTCCAATCACCTTGTGCTGCCAGTACGATGTCCGCCGCTTCGACGGGCAGAGCATCCTCGACGTACTCAGTGTGCACCCGATAGCAATCGTGCACGGCCAGGTCGTGCAAAATCCATATTACGTGGATCCCGCGGTATTCCTTGCGAAGCTCAATCACCGGCGCGCGGCCCATGTCTGAGGACGCGCCCGCATCGACAGGGGCACTGGAAAGGCTTCTCGTTCTGCAGAGTGCCTTGCCGGCCGCGCCCGATGAAAAGCGCCTTGGTGAGATGTTCGTTCACGGAGTCGAGGGCGTTCCGGGCGTCCGGGGAGCTCACCTATGGATGCAAGGAAGGCTTGTGGCGTCCAGCTTACGCGCGGCGAGCCGCGACATCGCGACGTTCCGAGCCGTTGCCGACGAACGCAGCGGAGGAGCTCGAGGGGGGCCGCGAAGAGCCCCCCTGGTCGATTCTGTGGAATCGAGTCAGACGTGCATGGCGCTCGAGACGGTTCGGGCCACGTATGGAAGCCTGATTGTTTCGGTAGACGACCCCGCGGCGTTCGCGTCCTACGAACCCATCGTGCGCAACATTGCCAACGTCGTCGCACTTCGGATCGAGACCGACCGCAGTGCCGAGGCGCTCCTTGATGCAAGCCACGCGCTCGAGCAGCGCGTTCGCGAACGCACCGCGCAGCTCGAGGACGCCAATCGGCGTCTCATGGAACAGGTGGAGGCGCGAGAGATGGCGGCGGCGCAGCTTTCGGCGGAGAAGGAGCGCCTTGTGGTCACGCTGCGGAGCATAGGCGACGCGGTCATCACCACGGACGTCGAGGGACGAATCACGCTCCTCAACGCAGTGGCCGAAACCCTCACCGGGTGGAGGGCCCACGAAGCTCTCGGAAGACCGGTGGGCGAGGTGTTTCGCATCATCGATGAAGGGTCGCGCGCCGAGGTCGAGAATCCCGTCGCCCGTGTCCTGCGCGAGGGAGTCGTCTGCGCCGTGGCGTCTCGCGCGGCTCTGGTGGCAGCCGATGGACGAGAGCGACCGATTGCCGACAGCGGGGCCCCGATTCGAGATGCGAACGGCACGGTGGCTGGCGTGGTGCTCGTCTTTCGCGACGTCACGGACGCGCGTAAGGCAGAGGATGATCTGCGGGAGCGATTGGCATTCAAACAGAAGTTCGAGCAAGCTCAAAAACTCGAAACCGTAGGTCGTCTTGCGGGCGGCGTCGCGCACGACTTCAACAACTTGTTGACGGTGATCTTGACATGCACCGAGCAGGCTCGAAGTGACCTCGCCCGCAAAATGTCCGTCGATGCCGAGGACATCGAGCAAATCTTGGCGGCCGCGGAGCGGGCTCGGGACCTGACTCGTCAGCTTCTCGCCTTCGCGCGCAAGCAAGTCGTCGCCCCCACCGATCTCGATCTCAACACGGTGGTTCGGGGCACCGAGAAGCTTCTCCGGCGCGTGCTCGGGGAGGACATTGCGCTCGTCGTTCGCCTCGAACCTGACCTCGGGGGCGTGCACTGCGACCCCGGACAGATCGAGCAAATCATCATGAATCTTGCTGTCAATTCTCGGGACGCCATGGAGCAAGGCGGTGCCGTATTCATAGAAACGGCAAACGTCAAACCACAGGACCCTCGTGCCGAGCCCTCCGCTCTGCCCGATGTCAGGCTCACCGTTCGCGATACGGGGATCGGCATGTCGCGTGAAGTGCAGCAGCATCTGTTCGAGCCGTTCTTTACGACCAAGCCTCCAGGGCGAGGCACCGGGCTTGGCCTTGCGACGGTGTACGGAATCGTCCAGCAGTCGGGCGGTCGCATCTCCGTCGATAGCGAAGTGGGACGGGGAACCGCGGTTCACGTGACTTGGCCGAGCGTGTCGACCACTCTTTCGAGCTCGGTACGGTCCGCGAGACCGGCTGCGGCTCACGGGTCGGAGACAATCGTGGTCGTCGAGGATGATCCGTCCGTTCGCCGCGTCACCGCTCGGGCTCTCTCACGAGCGGGCTACCGCGTGCTCGCGGCGAGCGACGGCGCCGAGGCGCTCGAGTCCGCACTCCGTGCGTCCAGCCCGGTGGACCTCGTGATCAGTGACGTCGTCATGCCCGGGATGAGCGGCCCGAACGTGGTGGACGCCATGCGAAAACTCTTCTCCAAGGTCAAGGTCTTGTACGTATCCGGTTACACGCGAGATTCGATGGCCACGAGAGGTGTCGTGGACGAAGGAGCGGAATTCGTCCAGAAGCCATTCACGGCGGACGCACTTCTGGCGCGGGTGCGGTCGGTCCTCGATGCGCCCTGAGCCCGCTCGCAAGGAAATCGAAACCCAGCTCGTCGACGCCGCGCTATTTGAGATTGATCCGAATCGAGTCGGAGCCCCCGCTCGTCTGGCGAGCCATCTCGCACGCGGGGACATAGCCATCGCTGACCGAGCGGCTTCGCATATCGGGCACGTCCATGGGCCCCGCCGCCGACGCGCTTCGGAGCACAGACGACGAGCCGGCGGAAGACAGTCGCGCGCCCGACGAGCAATCCCGGACCACTTCGCTCAAACGAAGGTTCGCGAGCCATCGGGTGAACAGCGTCGTGCCGTGAGCTCGCCAGAGATTCGCCGGAGCGCGCGGATCGAAGTTGTAAGGCGGTCTGACGTCGGTGCGTCCGAGAGACGAGTCGCGCCGCCACTCGACCAAGAGTCGTTCAGCGTCGTACTCGGGGTGCCCCAGGTGCATGAGGAAGCGGCCGTCCGCACTGGCAAAGACGGAGTATCCCGTGAGGGCACCGTGCGAGAGCAGTTGAACATTCCCGCGATCCGCCGCCTGTTCCAGATCGTCGTCACAAATACCCGAATGGCGACTGTGCGCGCAGTAAAACGTGTCGTCGCTGTCGGCCAAGAACCCGCGACCCGGCGAAAGATTGCGATTGGAGTATACACCAAAGAGCTTCTCGGGAAACGAACGCTTCTCGATGCCGAGAAGCTTTGCGAGCGCCATCCCACCCCAGCAGAGCCCGAGCGTGCCGGCGATGTGCTCGCGCGCAAACTCCAGAATAGATACGAGTTCTTGCCAGTATGTCACCTGCTCGTACTCGAGCTGTTCGATCGGAGCTCCCGTGAGGATGAGGCCGTCCAGTGGGTCGCGCACGGCGTCTTCAAAACGGACGTAGTGAGCTTCCAGGTGCGCGGCATCGCTGCTTCCGTATCGGTGATCGCGCAGGCGAATCCAGACCGGTGCGACTGCCTGGGGTGCTCGCTCCAGCGGACGCAGCAGACTGAGCTCGTAGATTTCCGCGCGAGGCATGATGTTGATGATGCCGACTCGAATCGGCGCGACGCTCCGGCTCCGAACGTGCGTCCCCCACCGCATCCCGAGAGTGCGAAGGCCTTGAACCTCGGCGTATTCGGGCGAGATTAAGAGGGTCACGCCGCGTGCTCCTGCCCAAAGCCGGACACATCCTGATTCGCCCGCGGGGAGTGCCACATCAGCTTGCCGCCATCGTTCGACGCACCCAAAGAACCGGGACCTCTTTGTTCGAGACTGCGAAACCCTCGTCCACTATAGTGGAACACTGAATCGAGCGCCAGCCGAACCGTTCGGAGCGGCTCGGTGTCCTCGGCCCAGGTGGCATCGACGAGGGGGGCTCTTCGCGGGCCCCGTCGAGCCTCCCATCGACGAGGGGGCGCGTCGCGGCCCCTCTCGAGCTCCGGTGCGCAGAGCTCTCATCCCTGAGCCTGGCCCCTCACCTTGGTGGTCGGTGCGTCAAAGCAACGTGCGTGCCAGCATTCGGGTACCGCTCCACCGCGTTGCAAATCTAACGCTCCTCGGGTTGTGACGTCTTTTGATTACTGTGAGGCGTCCGTATGCACGATAGTAGGGATCCAATGGGCGCGCATTCGGCTCGTCCGCCGCGCAGCGAGTTGCCGGCCCGCGGGAAGGTCGATCCGGGCTGATGCGACAGCGTCCAAACATCGGGGTTCTCCTGCCGCGGGTCGGGGGCCTCTTCTACGCCAGCCTGCTCAGCGGCATCCAGCGTGCTGCGCGCGAACGCGATGCCTGGGTGGTGGCCTTTCAGACCGTCGACCTGGAATGTTTGTGGCCGAACGAACGTGATACTCGGCCGCTCGGTTGGGATCGCATTGACGGGTGGATCGCCAATGATCTCCAGGCGGCCGCTTACTGCGAACAGATCGTGGCGGCCGGCAAGCCCCTCGTGACGGTAAGCACGCGGATTCCTGGCTACCCGTCGTGCACCGTGCTCCCCGACAACCACGATGGCGTCCGTGCAGCGGTGGCGCACCTCGTCGATCACGGGCATCGGCGAATTGCGTTTGCAGGGGCTCTCGGTCTCATGGACGTCCGCGAGCGCTACGAGGGGTACATCACCGCGCTGCGGGACGCGGGGATCCCGCTCGACTCCACTCTGTTCTTCCCGACGGGATCTCAGCTCGAACTTGACGGACGCGCGGTCGGTCGGCAGCTCGTAGCGGCGCGACTGCCTTGTACCGCCATCGTTGCGGGCACGGACTTGAACGCGCTCGGAATCATGCGCGAGGTCCGGCATGCCGGCTATCGTATACCGGAGGACTTGGCGGTCATTGGCTTCGACGACGTGGAGCTGGCCCAGTATTCGAGTCCTCCGCTCGCGACCATGCGAGTCTCATTCGACGTCGTCTCCTACACGGCGGCCAAGCTCCTGCTCGGCAAGATCATCGAGGGAGTTGCGCTACCGGAAGTCGTGCGAATCCCAGCGACTCTCGTCCGGCGCCTTTCGTGCGGTTGTGTTCGGCGCCCGGATGGAGCTCCCTGGGTGTCCAGCGGACAGGGGGCGACCGAAGCGACGGATATCGAACACCTCGCCCAGAGCATGCTCGGAATCCTCGCGGGCGGTCACACGCATCGCGCGTCGCTGTCCAACGACGTTCGACCCGCGGCGGTCGCTCTGGCCGCCCATCTTCGAAGTCTCGCCCGCGGCCAACAAGGTCGCTCGTCGAACGACATTCGCGATGCGTGGTGCGCCGTGCTTGGTGTCTCCCACGACGTAGAGACCGTCGACGCCCTCCTTACCATCACGGACGCGGCGGCGAGAGCGTGGACCGAAGCAGAGGGTACGAGCTCGGCGCGAAATCCAGACATTGGCTTCGGACTCCGAAACTTTCGGTTCGAGCTGATGAGAGCCTGGCACGTGGTCGAACAAGCTCGCCGCCAGTACAGCGACGCCAACGCCGAGGCCAATCGGCGTATCAACTTGGCGCTGATTGGAGCCGACTACGGCAGCATCACTGAACTCTCGTGGCTAAAGTGGGCCCGAGTGCGTTACGGCGCGCTCGGCGAATGGCGAATGGCGACCGCGGCATCTCCGCGCGTGCTCTGCGTGACCAGTGTCTTCGCTGGGGGGTCTGATCCGCTATCGCTCGCGGGCAGGGAGTTCTCGCCAGCCGAATTTCCGGGCCCCGAACTGTGTGCCCTGCTCGACGAGCCCGGGACTGCGAACATTGTGAGCGTCGTGGCCATCCCCGGACGCGGGCGCAATCGCGGATTGCTCGTGGTCGTTGGTCCTATCGAAGTCGAAGTGACGGACGACACCGGGAATCTCGCGCAGTGGGCGGCACTGCTCGGTGCCGCCATGGACCGGGAGGACTTGCTCGCGTCTCTTCGGCGCGCCATCGAGCGTGAGCGGGATTTCGCGGAGACCCTTCGCCGGAGCGAGGAACGCTACGCGCTCGCTGCGCGTGGAGCCAACGACGGCCTTTGGGATTGGGACGTCGTCAGCGGGACTGTCTACTTCTCGCCCCGATGGAAATCCATGTTGGGATTGGCCGAGGACGACATCGACCCCCACATCGATGCCTGGTTGGCGCGTGTCCACTCCGACGACATTGTCCTTCTGAGGCAAGCCCTCGACGCGCACGTCAAGGGCGTGATCTCTCACATTCAGCACGAGTACCGGATTGCCCACAAGGACGGTCACTACGCTTGGGTGCTCTGTCGAGGAGTTGTCGTGTTCGACTCGAACGGGCAGGCGGTGCGTGTGGCTGGTTCGCAGACGGACATCACCGCGCACAAGGAGGCCGAGGAGCAGCTGCGTCGCAATGCGCTCCATGATGCGCTGACGGGATTGCCCAATCGGGCACTTTTGATGGACCGTCTTGAGCAGGCCATCGCTCGCGCTCAGAGGACGGAGAGCGCACGCTTTGCGGTTCTGTTCTTGGACCTCGATCACTTCAAGACCCTCAACGACAGCCTCGGCCACCTCGTCGGCGATCAGCTTCTAATCCAGATCGCGAATCGATTGAGCGCCTGCATTCGGAGTATCGACACCGTGGCTCGTCTCGGTGGCGACGAGTTCGCGATCATCGTGTCGGACCTCGACGACGACGACACCGCGTCGCAGGTTGCGGAGCGCATCCAGGAGTCGTTGCGCGCGCCGTTCGAGATCGGCAGTCATCGAATATTCACGTCTGCGAGCATCGGAATCACTCTGAGCTCCGGCGAATACGAGCGCTCCGAAGACTTCCTCCGCGACGCCGATACGGCCATGTATCGAGCCAAGTCCCAAGGTCGCGCTCGTCATCAGGTCTTCGACGGTCGAATGCACGAGCAAGCCATGGCGCGGCTGAGCGTCGAGGCCGGCGTGCGCAGCGCACTCGAGCGCGAAGAATTCGTCCTGATGTACCAGCCGTTCGTGTCGCTCGCGACTGGAAGCGTCGTGGGTGTCGAGGCTCTCGTGCGGTGGAATCATCCGGAACACGGTTTACTGGCGCCAGCCGCGTTCCTGGACATTGCCGAAGAGAGCGGTCTTATCGCTGCGATGAGCGATTGGATCATGCGCGTCGCTTGCGAACAGGCAAGTCGTTGGCAACGAGAGCTTCTCGTCCCGATGCGCGTCAACGTCAATGTTCCGCCCGCGCAGCTGATGGACGCCCAGCTCGTCAGTCACATCCAGCAGCATCTCGACCGATCGGGACTGGCCCCGTCCGGGCTCGGTCTCGAACTCGTGGAGAGCAGCCTCATCGAGAACCGCGCGGTGGTCGTCGGGAACCTCCAGAGTCTGCGCGCGATGGGAATCCACATATCGATTGACGATTTCGGGACAGGCTATTCGTCGCTCAGTTACTTGAAGCGCCTTCCCATCGATACCCTGAAGATCGATCGGAGCTTCACTCAGGGAATCCCTCACGACACGAACGACACGGCCATCTCGACGGCCATCATCGCGATGGCCAAGAGCCTGAACCTCAGTGTGATTGCCGAAGGAGTCGAGACGGCCGAACAAGCAGAGTTCCTGCGTGCTCACGACTGCGACGCGGCGCAGGGATTCTTTTTCAGCTATCCCATGCCTGCCGAGGCGTGCCTCCAGTTCTTTCGTGACACTCGAAGGGAGAGCCGGCCCCCGCCTCCGGTCCTTCGTTCGTCCCTCAGGCCTAGAACCTCCAGCGACCCAGGCAGCCTATAGGCGGTCGCAAGCAGATACGCTGCCTCGCGTGGAGAGCGGTTATGCGGACTCGAGCATGGCCCTATCGAGGATGCGTATCCCGTCGTCTCCACGGAGGAGGGCCTTGCGGCGCTCGAGTGTGCCGAGCGCGCGGCACACGGACTCGTGCCGCATGGCCAGGAGTGCTGCCAGGTCCCGTTGCTGAAGCGTCGCCGGGATGAGGTCGAGTTGCCTTGGCGGGGACAGCGTGTCGGCGAGCGCGCAAAGAAGTGATGCCACGCGAGCGAGGGCCGTCGAACGGCCACGCGCTTCGGCCATGCGTTCAATCCTCTCGAGAGCCGACGCGTGAAGAGCAATCACGTCAGACGCCGTGGGCGCTGCAGCCTCGACCGCAGCCCGAAGCGATCTCCTCGGGCAGAGGCAGATGAGTGCGTCATCGGCGGCGTAGCCACCCGCGCTGACCTCGCCCCCTTCCGAGAGAGGCGCGGCCGCGCCTGGACCGAGTGTGTCAATGGCCGTCGCTGCACCGTAGGCGTCGACGCGCTGACGTACGAGGAGCCCACGTCGCACCACGGCCAGGCCAAAGGTACCGAACCATCGTGGCGGGATCGGCTGTCGTGAGGCCAGCGAGACGCAGCGAAACGCGCATCGCCCGCCGCGTGGATCGACCAGATTCCCGAGAAGCCCTGCGTAGGCCGACGGGCAGTCCGGACACACACTGGCTCGGCAGTCGACCATGACCACGATGGTAGCGCGATGCCTGCCGCGCCGCACTCGCGTGTCGGGAGATGGTCGCCAGCCCGACCCGCGATATCGACGAGGGGGGCGCTTCGCGGCCCCCCTTGGCTCGTCCGCGGGGTCCAAGGGCCAATGACACGTTGAAGAAGCCTGTGGCGGGTGCGGGGCCACGCTCGGCAGCGTGCGTGGTGAAGGAACACGATATCTTTCTTGCAAACCGACTGCTTCGGATTCAGCCACATCATTGCAGTGCATTGCATCCGGCATCCGGGGTTGTAATGTGAGGGCAACACCATGAGAGTTGTTCTTTTATCTTGCCTCTCCGCTTGCACCCTCTTGTGCGCCTCCGCGCCGGTTGCGCTCGCTCAGACTCCGGCCACGGTGAATATTTCTGTCGACGCCACGGCGGCAGGAACTCCTCTCGAGCCCATTTGGGCATTTCACGGTTACGACGAAGTCAACTACACGACCACGACCGAGGGTCAGGCGCTGCTTCAGACTCTCGGGATGATTCCGCCGACCCCGCCCCACATTCGATCGCATTTCTTGCTCAATACTGGAGATGGTGTGCCATCTTTCAAGTGGGGGTCGACCAACGTCTACACCGTCGATGCCACCGGCAACCCGGTCTACGATTGGACGCTCATGGACGGTATCATGGACACGGTCACGGGTGCGGGCGCGTTGCCTTTTGCGGAAATCGGCTTCATGCCCGAGGCTCTTTCGACCAACCCCACGCCCTATCAGAACTCCGGAATCTACACGCTCGACGGGGGTTGCTTCTACCCTCCGACCGACTACACGAAATGGGCGGACCTCATTTCGCAGTGGGCGACTCACTCGAACACACGATATTCGTCGGTTGGGAGCACCTGGCAGTGGGAACTTTGGAACGAACCCGACATCGGGTACTGGAAGGGAACCTCGGCGGAGTACGATCAGCTGTTCGACTACACGGAATCGGCGCTCCACCAGGTGATCCCGACGGCTCCGCTAGGAGGTCCTGCCACGTCCGGCGCGGGGAGCTTTTTGACTCAATTCCTCCAGCATTGCGCTACAGGCACGGACGCGGTGACCGGGGCCAAAGGCGTGCGCCTCGACATGATCACGTTTCACGCCAAAGGGGGCGTTGCCATGGTTGGTGGCAACGTCGAAATGGACCTGGGCCACCAGCTTCAGCTCCACCAGAACGGCTTCAACATCGTCGCGGGATTCTCCCAATACAAGCAGACGCCTATCGTGGTGAGCGAGGCGGATCCCGACGGGTGCGCCGCCTGCCCCGTCAGCCAGACTCCGGCGGACGCCTACCGCTTGTCGCCTGCCTATGGGGCGTACGAAGTGGCCACGATGAAGCATACCCTCGAGCTCGAGGCGCAGACCGGTGTCAACGTTCGCGGCCTTCTGACGTGGGCATTCATGTTTCAAAATCAACCGTATTTCGCGGGATACCGAGCGCTCTCGACCAACGGGATTCATCTCCCAGTGCTCGGTGCGTTCAAGCTGCTGGGCGGCTTGAGTGGCGAAACGATTCCTGTCACGAGCACGGGAGCTCTGACGCTCGCTTCCGTCCTCGCGGGCGGTGCCCGTCAACAGGCGGACGTGAACGCCATGGCGACGCGCGATGGCATGGACGTAGCGGTCGTGGCCTGGAACTACCATGATGACATCGTTACGGTGCCGGACACGCCGGTATCGCTGGCCGTGCAGGTTCCGACTGGCTTCGGAGCGAGCGCCACGGTTAGTCACATGCGCGTCGATGACACGCACGGAGACGCCTATACCGTATGGGTCTCTCAGGGCAGCCCGGCCGCTCCGTCAGCCGCGCAGCTCGCAGCCCTGCAGCAGTCGATGGACCCGGTTGCACTCAACCCCCCGCAGACCGTCGCGGTGACCGGCGGCGCGGTGACGGTGACATTCGACTTGCCGCGTTTCGGAATCTCCTTGGTGACCATCTCTCCCGTTGGCGAGTCCGATGCGTCGAGTGTCGGAACTCCCGAGGGGGGCTCCGTGGCCGACGCTGGTTCGATGCTCGACGCTACGATGCCTGGAGACGCTGCCAGCGTCGACGCCCGCGGTGGATCGTCGAGCGGCAGTTCATCGAGCAGCGGATCGTCAAGCGGCAGTTCGTCGAGCAGCGGATCGTCAGGCGGCAGTTCATCGAGCAGCGGACCTTCAAGCGGCAGTTCATCGAGCAGCGGAGTGACCGTTGCGGACGCGGCGGCGGGATCGGGCGGATCGTCGAGCGGGGGCTCAGGTTCGTCATCGGGACGCGGGGGACCTTTCGCCGACGCTACGGCGGGAGGCGACGGCAGTTCGTCCAGCGGCGGGGCAGGGGCCTCGGGCGACGCCTCCGCGTCGAGCTCTTCGTCAGGAACGATGGCGGGAAGCTCGGAAGGCGACGGGGGATCGGTTCGAGGGAACTCTGCTCAGGGCGGCGGCGCTGGCTGCGGATGTCGCGTAGCACCCGCCGGACGATCGCCGGCCTCCGCGGTCACCGTGCTTGCCGTCGCGGCCTTGCTGCGGAGGCGGCGTCGGTCGGAGAGGCGAGCAGGTCACGACGACGTCCACGACCAGGAGTGACGCTAGAAGGTGAGCGTATTTCGGCCTAGACCGAGCGAGGCCGGCGGCGAGTCGCGCGGAGCCTACTTCCCGTAGGCGAGCACGCTCGACGCCGGGATCGCGAAGGGATCGGCCGAAAGACACTACTGCGCGTGCACGAGCACCGCACTGATCGGGGGAACGACCACGGTGACCACGTTGCCCTTCGTCGGCAGCGAGTAGGGCGGGTTGGGGGTCCAATCGCCCGCGGCAGAGACGCCGGCGCCAGCGAAGGTCACTCCTGTCGTCGACGTCAGCGATGGACCCTGCAGGTAGGTCGCGTTCGCACTCGTCACGGCCGCGCCCACGTCCACGCTCGCGTTCAGACCGTTCGTCTCGTCCTTGTTGACGATTACTACATTCGTCGATCCGTCCGCTTGCGAGATTGTGTAGGCCGTGACGTTGAGAGTCCCAAAGGATGCCGTCGTTCCGAGAAGCGAGCCCGTTCCCGCTTGCGAGACGAAGAGCATCCCGTAATAGAGCGGGGCCGCGCCGGTCACCTGACCGCTCGTCGTGTCGATAGGCGAGTATCGAAATGGCTTGATGCACGACGTGGGGCCATTCGTGCACGTATTGCCGTCCTGGTTCTCGCCGCCCCCGTGGTAGTTGACGCCGATGACGCCGTTTTCCGCGCCGGTGAGCATGTCGTCGACGCCCCACAAGGCCGAGACGTACGCGTCGCTCACGCCCTGCTGGCCATGACCCGAGTAGGTGTTGATCTCACCCCACCGGAACCCTTCCTGAATCTTGTTCGTGTTGGCTGCGGCCACCATTGTTTTCGCATCGGCGATCATGCCGGTGTCCGGGGCGAGCAGCGTGGCCGCCGTTGCGTTCGCGCTCCCCGCGCCAGCGACGTAGTGGTGATACGTGAGAAGCTTGATCTTGCTGGCTTCCGCCTGGGCGAACGAGACGGAGTACGCCGTGCTGCAGCACCCTTCGGGGCCCCCGAACGGGGCGTTCGGCACGGCGGCCTCAATAGCGGCGTAGAAGGTCTCCCACCTCGTCTGGAGTGATGCCCCCGACCATTCATTGCCAAGTTCGAAGACGTGCAGGCTCGTGCCGAGCTTCGACGCTGCGTACGTCGCCTCTCCGACGTCGGCGTCGGCCGTGGTCTCCGACTGTAGGTTCATGCCGTAGAGAACCTGCCACCCGGTTGCGGTGAGGAACGCAGCGAGCCCGTCGACGGCCACCGTGCCGACGTTTGCCGACACCTGTCCCCCGGCCACCAGAGGCGCGGTCGCGAGCCAGTGCCGACTGTCGACGTCGTGGCCACCCAGCCGCAGGAAGCCGCTCGAGCCCAGGAGCTTGAAGAGCGCGATAAGCGGCGCATTCGTTCCCGAGAAGAACCCGTCGGTCATCTGACTCTTCTCGAAGCTGAAGCCCGCGTACCCGGCGGGCAGTGTACCGAGCGTCGTGCCGCGTGTGACCGTGACGGTGCCAGCTGTCGTGGGTCCCGAGTAGGCGATGCCTCCATCGACCACCGGGATCGGGCCGCTGTCGGCTGGAGGGCCGCTGTCGCGCGCGGTTCCGGAATCGGGTCCACCGTCGGGCGAGCCACCCGAGGAGGAGGAGCTCGACGACCCCGAGGACGACGATGACGACCCCGAAGAGGAACTCGAACTGCCCGATGACGAGCCGGACGACCCGGAGGAGGAAGACGACGATCCCGAGGACGAAGTCGATGAGGAGCCCGAAGAAGAACTGGACTTGCCCGAGGACGAACCCGACGATGACGACGTGCCCGAGGAGGACGAGGAGCCCGAAGAGGAGCTCGATGCGCCTGAGGAGCCGGACGACCCAGAGGATGAGGAGGTCGATCCGGAGGAGGAAGTCGACGAAGACCCCGATGAGGAACCCGACGACGCGCCGGACGACGATCCGGACGAACCGCTCGAGGAGCTGGCCGAGCTTCCCGAGGAACTCCCCGACGTGCTGCCTCCATCGTCATTCGGGCTCGCTGCCGAGGAATCCGAGCTACTTCCGCACCCTGTTGCCGACGTCCCCGCCGCCACCCCGATCAGGAGCGCACTCAGCTGGAGCGAGCTTCTACGCATCTTCATAGCGACCTACCTCTCAAGTGCATCCCCCTTAGTATCGGCACGGCTGCCAAATGGCTCACGGGTCGGCCGACGCGTTGGCTCCCCCACTTCCCGTCAAGACCCGGTATAACGGAGATGCCATGGTCAAGCGCTGGCTTCAGGCGGGCAGCGTGACGGCGATAATCTGCGGACCGCTAGTCACTCGAGAGCCCGCTGCGCTCGCACAGGCGCCGACCAAGACCGTTCGCCTCGTTCTCGTTCGGGGCGAGCGCACGGAAACGTGCTCGGACCGCGCCGCGATGGCTCGAAACGTTACGGCTCGACTCGGTAGGGACGTGTTCGCCGAGTCGGCCCAGGAGAGCATCGAAGGGGTGATCCAGCACGAAGGCGGTCGTTGGGAGGCCCGCCTCTATGTGCGCGACGCGAACGGATCTCTGGTGGGCTCTCGCTCTCTTGCAAGCGAATCTCCCGACTGCGCCGCGCTCGATGCTGCGGTGACACTCGCCATTGCGCTCGCCATCGACCCGGATGCCGCCCTTCGAAGCCCGCCGCCAATGCCTCCGGCACCCTCGTCGGCGACCGTTTCGGTTTCCGTGCCAAGGTCGCTAGCACCGGCGAGTTCCGCTGCGGCTGCCCCCGCGCCACTTCCGCCGCTTCCGTGCCGCGCGCCGGCCCCCCAGCCGGTCGCGCCCTCGCTTCAGTGTCCCGCACGCCCTGCCGAACCGGTCTCCTCGGCGCCGGCTGCTCACGGTGGGCCACTGAGTGCGGCCGCTTTGGCGATGCGTGTGGTGGTCGCGGCCGAGGGACTGTTGCCGGCGCCCGCCGCCGGCGTGTCCATGGCGACCGAAGCTTCCGCTGGCGGCATCCTGAGCGCCACCGCAGGCGTGCTGTTCTTGCCGGAAGTTCGAACCTCGGGCCAGGACTTCGCTTTTGGGCTGACGGCTGCCTGGCTGGGCGTGTGCGCGCAGCCGTGGCGTAACCAGGTCATTTCGCTGGCGGCCTGCGGAATGGGCGAACTCGGTGCGCTCCACGCGGTGGTCTTCCACTCGGCGGTCAATGCGCTCACCCCCGATAACCCCGGCGATAGTGTCTGGGCGAGCGCCTCTCTATCGCTCGCGGTCCGGCTGCGGTTGGCGGGTCCGGTGTTCGGCGAGCTCGGGGGCGAGGGCCTGGTGCCTTTCTCGAGAAACAAGTTCAAGATCAAGGACCAACCCGAACCCACCTTTCAAGAGGAGTGGGTCTCGGGTCTCGGTTTCGTCGGTCTCGGCCTGTCGATTCCGTGAAGCTCCGCCGGGCCATCCGGCATTCATCCTTTGGACCCTTGGTTGTCTCGGGAATCATGCCCCTCCGTCTCGACGTGACACGCACGGCTTGCCGGCCGCTCGACGTCGCGTCGGTGCACCATGAGCACGCCGACTTCGTGTGGCGTAGTCTGCAACGACTGGGCGTTCGCGACGCGGACATCGAGGACGTACTTCAAGAAGTCTTCGTGGTCGTCCACCAGCGTTTGCACACGTTCGACGCGTCCTCGCGCATGACCACGTGGCTCTTCGGGATCTGCCTTCGCGTGGCGTCCGCCTATCGGCGCCGGGCGCACCGTCGGCGCGAGCAGAGCGTTTTCGAGGTACCCGACGAGGCGGTCGATGGAGAGACTCCAGAGGACGCCGCCGTGACGGCCCAGGCCCGTGCGCGACTGCGCGCTGCCATGGACCTGATGGACCTCGACAAGCGGGCGATCTTTGTCATGTTCGAACTCGACGAGATGTCCTGCGAGGCCATCGCCGACATGCTGTCCATCCCTATCGGCACCGTCTATTCGCGCCTGCATGCGGCGCGAAAAGCCTTCGAGCAGGCGCTCGCGCGGCTCGAGGCGCGAGGGTCCTTGCGGAGAGGCTTGCGCCAGGTGGGTGCCCCATGAGGGAGCCGGTTCGCTTGCGAGACGATCCGTCGGCTCCCGCCGATGTGCGCGAACTCGTCCAGCGTGGGGAGCGGTCGCGGCCCATTCCCAGGGAAGCGCGGGCGCGGTCGGTCATGCGGCTGGACCGGATGATCGTGGTTCCGGCCGCCGCGGGACTGGTTCTCTGGGCCAAGGGGGTGGCGTTCGCAGGGCTTTGCGTCGTGGGCGTGGTGACGGCGATGCACGTCGTTCCGGCGCTCGTCCATCGAATGGAACCCACCGACGAGCTCACCGAGAGCCGCAAGCCTCATATTCCTCCGGCTTCGGCCCCGGTCCCGGCGCGTCCTGCCCAACGTCCTGCGCTTCCCGAGCCCGCGGCGAGCGACGCGGTCACCTCGGCCTCGGCTGAGTCGATTCCGCTGCGCGAGGCCGTGCCGGTGGTGCGTGAGCATGGGACTCCCTCAGTGCCATCAGCGATCGCCCCCGAGCCGCCCCTCGATCGAGACCCGCTCGAACGCGAAGCCGCGATGCTCGAAGAGGCGCGAGCGGTGCTCGACCGATCTCCGAGTCGGGCGCTTGCCATGCTCGATCGCCACGCGGCGGAATTTCCTTCCGGCCAGCTAGGAATGGAGCGGGAGCTCCTCGCCGTCCAGGCGTTGCAGCGGCTCGGGCTTCAGGCGGAGGCGCACACTCGCGCCAGTGCACTCATGCGCCAAGCGACCGGGAGCATCTACGAGCCGCGCGTCCGGGCGATGGTCGACAAGCTCGTGTCGCCGTGAGCTTTCAAAGGGCTATGTCCGATTCGGCGAAGGGACACAGGGGCTAGCGGCATTCATCAGCAGGAAGGAGATCGCGACGATGCGCGCATTTCGTCACTTCATATGGCTTTTGGGTGTGGGGCTTCTGCATTCCGGATGTGCCCCAGTAGTAAACATCGCTGACTTGGGAGACAGCGGAGGCGACTCGAGCACCGTGGCCGAAGGGGGTGGTCCGGGGGTCGACTCGGGGGGCACGGGCACGTGCACATCGAACTCCGATTGCGGCGCAAACGAGATGTGCGGATTCCCGGAAAGCCCAGCGTGCACGGCCGTGGGCAAGTGCTTCACGGTCCCGGAGGCCGAATGCATGCTGTACTCCGCGGGGTGCGCGTGCGACGGCACGGAGATCAACGTCGCGTGCACCGGTCTGCCCAGTGGCTACGCTACGCAGCCTTTCCTTCATTCGGGTCCGTGCGTCGACTCGGGCACTGCTCCAGACGCGGGAAGCGACGCGGCGCCGGTCGATTCGGGCATCGTTCCAGACGCGGGAAGCGACGCCGTGCCCACTTCATGCCTGACCGACACCGACTGCGGGTCCGGCGAGGTCTGCGGCTACGCCGAGAGTGCCGCGTGCAGCGCCAGGGGCCAGTGCTTCCCGGTCATGGTCGGAGTCTATAACTGTCCGGCCGATCTCGGCGGGTGCGCTTGCGATGGGTCCGATGTAGCCACGGGCTGCGCGGCAGGACTGCCTTCCGGCTACTCGCGCAAGCCCCTCGTCCACACCGGCATGTGCGTCGATGCGGGCCCGCCGATCGATGCAGGCCAGGGCGACGCGCGCGCGCCCTGCGTGACCAGTGCCGACTGCGGGCCTAGCTCCTACTGCGGCTATCTCGAAAGCGAGGCATGCAGCGCTAAAGGGCAATGCTTCCCGTATGCAGGAGGCGTTCAGGGTTGCTCGGGAGCTGCCGTCACGGCGTGTTCGTGCGACGGGACCGATGTCGTTTTTCTTACGTGCGATGTGAATCTGCCGGCGGGCTACACGGAGACGCCCATCGCCCACGAGGGGTCATGCATCGACGCGAGCCCGCCAACCGACGCGGGAGGCACCGACGCGGCCACACCTTGCTCGATGGACTCCGATTGCGGATCCTCCAATGAATTGTGCGGTTTCCTCGAAAGCGCGGCGTGCAGCGCGAAGGGCCAGTGTTTCGCTGCACCCGGCGCGATCTGCAACACTTTCCTCGCTGGATGTGCGTGCGACGGAAGCGATATCAACATTGTGTGCACGGGCCTGCCTGCCGGTTACGCGTCCAAGCCTCTCCTTCACACCGGCGCGTGCGTTGACGCGAGCCCCCCGATCGATGCCGGTGGAGAGCCGTGCGCGAGCGACACCGATTGCGCGAACAGCGAGATTTGCGGCTTCCCCGCGTCCGAGGCGTGCAGCGCCCAGGGCCAGTGCTTTGTCTCCGCCGGCGCCACGTGCATGGCGTACTCCCCCGGGTGCGCGTGTGACGGCACTGCGATCAATGTCGTGTGCAACGGGCTTCCGTCAGGCTACGAGACCAAGCCGATGCGTCACACAGGGGCGTGTCTGGCCGACGGTGGCTGACGGGTAGTCCGGTGGCTCCGGCGGGCGCCGAGGGGTGTCCGCCGGTCGGCGTGCTTTTCGAATGCCGTCCGCTCCATCGGGAGACGGGCGGCGTTCGCATTGGCCATAGGGAAAGCCAATGAAAACAAGCTCCGAAAGTACGCTCGAGGGGAGTCTTCCCATTGGCAGGAGTCGGCGTACGATGCGCCCCATGCGCCTAGCTCCCATGGGACCCTTCCTGCTCGTGGCCTGCATCAACGCTCCTGCCGCTCGCAGTCCGCTGCACGAGCAGATCGCGTCGATGGATACTTCCCAGATCGAGGCCGTCACGCGCTCGTGCCTCGAGTCATCGGGCTGGAAGGTGGATCCGATCCCGGGCGAAGTCGGAGGCACGAACGCCGTCGCAGCCTTCAAGAAGGACGATCATACGGAGGTGCTCATATACGCCCCCGACATGAACCCAAGAATCACTGGGGGACCGGACTACAAAGATCCCTTCTGGACGTGCCTCGAACGCCAGACGAAAGCGGGGGCGAAGCCCATCGTGTCGGAGGCAGGCGCTCCGTAGAAGGTCGGTGTCTTTCGGCCGATCCCTGCGCGATCCCGGCGCCGAGCGTGCTCGCCTACGGGAAGTAGGCTCCGCGCGCTCGCCGCCGGCCTCGCTTGGTTTCGACCGAAATACACCGACCTTCTCTGCGACACCTCGCGCTATCGCCTCCGGGCGTTTCGAGCCGTTCCCTAAGAGCGGATCAAGCGACCACCGGTACGGTGGCGAAGGTCCTACCGTTGACGTTGTCGTCTTCGTGTGACGTTGACGGCGACGGCGAGCGTGGTCGTGGGCGACGCGGAGTTCGCCCGCATCCTGGGGCGGCGCCCGCCGTGTTTGCGTCTCATCATGTGAACGATCTTGGGTTCGACTTTGGGACGCGTCGCTCGATAGCGCGCTCTCCGGCGACTGGGGCCGCCTCTCCCGGTCCAGGGAAGCGGGTCCGCGGGACGCCTCTCCCGGTTCGAGGGAAGCGACTCCGTCGACGAGGGAGGTGCGTCCCTGTTCGAGGGAGGCGTGTCTTTGTTCGAGGGAGGCGTGTCTCTGTTCGAGGGAGGCGTGTCTCTGTTCGAGGGAGGCGTGTCTCTGTTCGAGGGAGGCGTGTCTCTGTTCGAGGGAGGCGCGTCTTTGTTCGAGGGAGGCGTGTCTTTGTTCGAGGGAGGCGTGTCTCTCGACGAGGGAAACGTCTGGCTCGACGAGGGAGGCGTGTCTCTGTTCGAGGGAGGCGTGTCCCTCGAAGAGGGAAACGTCTGGCTCGACGAGGGAGGCGTGTCTTTGTTCGAGGGAGGCGTGTCTTTGTTCGAGGGAGGCGTGTCTTTGTTCGAAGGAGGCGTGTCCCTCGACGAGGGAAACGTCGAGCTCGGACGCGGGACTCGCGGATACTTCGACAAGTCTGCCTCCCTCGGACAGCGGCTCCTCGGACTCGAACGTGGCGGTGGATGAAGCAGCGACAGACGTCGAAGACGCCGGAACCGACCAGGCGAGGCTACTCGACTCCGGAGCGAGCGGTGACTCGTCGGTGGCGGGCGGGGACGCGCTGTCAAGCGGCAGCTTGCCCTGCAACCCCGCGGCGAGCGTTGTCCCAATCAGTGCCGGAGCCCTCCACACGTGTGGGATCACCGCGGCTGGGGGGGTCAAGTGCTGGGGCGACAACACGTATGGAAAGCTCGGAAACGACGTGACTTCGTTTAGTGCTGTTCCAATGGACGTATTGGGCCTGACCAATATCCTCGCGGTGTCTGCTGGAGTCAGTCACACGTGCGCAGTGACCGATGCTGGTGCAGCTTTGTGCTGGGGCGACAACAGGGACGGCGAACTTGGCAATGGCTCCACGACGAACAGCGCTACACCGGTGGGCGTGGTCGGACTCTCGACCGGCGTCGTAGCCATTTCGGCGGGCGACGGGCATACGTGCGCGCTCACGACCGCAGGGGCTGTCGAGTGCTGGGGCGACGGCTCGCATGGCCAGCTCGGCAACGGGGGCACGGCGAACAGCTCCGTGCCTACGGACGTCGCTGGCTTGGCGGAGTGCGTCGTTTCCGTTTCCGCGGGGACCTACCACACGTGCGCCGCCACGGCCGCGGGCGGTGTCAAGTACTGGGGTGACAGCTCCTACGGGGAACTGGGCAATTTCTCCCCGCCGGTGGCCGCTGCCTTCGTTCCCACGGACGTCATCGGCGCTCCGTCCACATCCATCGCGGTAAAGACCGCCGAAATTGAGTCGTGCATACTCACGTCGGCGGGTTCCGTCAGTTGCTGGGGGGCCGGCGATCTCGGTGATGGAACGACGATGGGCAGCTCCGAGCCCGTCAACGTGTCCGGACTCTTGTCGCCTGTGACCGCTATTTCGGTGGGCGAAAGCCACGCGTGCGCAGTGACTGTCCAGGGTGGAGCCATGTGCTGGGGCAACAACCTTTACGGCCAACTTGGCAATGGAACGACGGCCGGGGGCGCAGTGCCTGTAGTCGTCTCCGGGCTCGATTCAGGAGTCACCGCCATTGCGGCAGGCTGGGGTGGCCAATTCGAGAGTTGGTCCGTCAACGGGGGTAACCGCCACACGTGCGCGGTGATTCAAGGCGGAGCGATCCAGTGCTGGGGGAGCAACGACAGCGGGCAACTCGGCAACGGCAGCACGACTTCGAGCTCCGTTCCGGTCGAAGTCGTCGGGTTCTGACAAGTGGGTTGATGTCGCGATTTCTGGCCCCATTCTTCTCGTCTGATTCCGCGATTCACAGCAGGGCACGACGATGGAGAAGCGCACACTCACGCAGTCGCCTGGTCATGGAGATTGAGAGTCTTCGATTCCCCTTCAAATCATACGATGACGCGACCGCCATCATTCTCCGGACAGGGGCGGCTTTGACTGACCTTCGATCTTGACACACGGGCTAAAGACGCAGTTGACTGAGTCGGCCGACTCCGCTTCGATGCATCGCCCGCCCGCTGGAGGAACGCACGTGGATATCCCCTGGGAAAAGCTTGCCTGGCTCGCCGTGGCGCCTCGCCCGTGGAATGACGCGTATGGACGCATCTATACGCAGATATACGCCAAGCCCCTTTGGTTCGTCTTCTGGAACGGCGGTGTGGCTGGTTGGCGCAAGGAAATGAGCGAGGGCTACCTTGTCCGCCTCGGGGTAATCCAGGCCAACGATGTGCTTTTCAACGGCGAAAATGTCGCGCCCGGGCCCGCGGTGGTGTGTTGGTTCAAAGATCCGGATGCCAACACGTCCGATGCACCCATGGCCGCACTTCTCGGCGCGATCGGCAGCGCTCGCGAGTCGCCCGTGCCGCGCCCGGACTGCAAGCCATTCCTCGACCTGCTGGACAATGAGGACAGTTCCTTCCACGGCGTCGAGATTCCGTTGTCACTCACCGGCGGCAGAAAGGCATGCGCTTCGGTCAAGTACCTCGCTCCTGGCGAGCTCCCTGGTGGATGTATCCCGGCGAGTCGGATCCTGCCTGGGTTCCAGAAGGGCCAGTACACTCCAGAGGTGATTCCGCGCGCGATCTACGCCTGACCAGGGCGGGGCGGATCCTTCGAAGCGTAGGACACCCAGCGGACCAGTTCGAGTGTCGCGGTCGAGTGTCGCTTCGGTCGTGGCTAGTTACCTATCTGCTATAACCAGCGAGATGCCCGGATCGCGAGCCATTCCACGACCCGTCGTCGCCGGCTTCGTCCTCGCCTTTGGCACCGCGGTGACCGGGGCACGTGCCCAGTCGCCTGCCGGCCCCATTCTTCCGCCTCTTCCATTTCCCCCGATTCCTCTTCCTCTTCCCGTCGCGCCTCTCTCCGGCAATCCGGCACAGCCGGCGCCCAGCCCGCCGTCGGATGCGCCCGTTGCCGCGACGGGGGCGGCATTGCCCGCTCAGCGACTGCTATCGACGAATTCCGCCGCGGAGCTCGATGCATGGCGGAGCTCGCAGATTCACGAAGTCTGGTACGGCTGGCAAACCCTCGCGGTGGACGCTGGAGCCGTGGGTTCTCTCCTCGTCGGAACCACGTTCCACGAGGGTCCCGCGCCGCTCGCTACCACGGCGGTCGCCATCTATGGCACCGGGCCGGTGGTCATCCACCTGGCGCATGGATCCGTTGGTTCCGGCCTCGGAAGCCTGGCGGTGCGCATCGGCCTGCCGTTCGTCGGCTATCTTGCCGGGACGTGTCTCCAGCGGTGGAACATGGGAGGCAGCGAATCCGGGACCATCGGGTTCGTCGTCGGGGCCGGCGCCGCGGCGGCTGGGGACGCGGCGTTTCTTGGGTGGGATCGGTGGCGAGGATCGGATGGGCCCGCACCCGCGTCGATGGTCGCGTTGAGCGGGTCGTATTGATCCGCGTTGCGTGCATCCCCGTCAATTCAGCCGTCGCTCACCCTGCACGATCTTGGGTTGGGTCTTCTCGTCGGCGGGCTCGATGCTCGGTTCGCTCCCTTCGGACGGGAGGTCGAACAGCAGCCGCACGGCCGCCGCCAACGCCTCGGCATCGTCCATCTCGGCTGCATGGGTCTTGAGCCGGGTCGAAGGTTCGTGGAGCAGCTTGTTGGTGGCGCTGTCGAGCATGAGCGTGAGGGCGTCGCGCTCCTCGGGGCCGAGGTGCTTCAAGCGCCCGCTGAGGGAGCGCTCGAGTTCCGCCGAGAAGACGGAGCGGACCTTCGCGCGCAGCGACACGATCGTCGGCTGCACGTCGAGACTTCGCGACCACGCGAGGTACGACTCGAGTTCATCGCGCACGATACGCTCGGCCGCATCGAGCTCTCCACGACGAGCGTGGAGCCCGCGAGCGACTTCGTGCTCGAGATCGTCGATGTTGTACACGTATACGCCCTCGAGCCCGTGGACTTCGGGTTCCACGTTGCGAGGAACGGCGATATCGATGAAAAATAGCGTGCGTCCGCGTCTCGCGCGAGCGGCTCGCTTGACCATATCGCGTGTGACGACTGGGATCGGACTCGCCGTACTCGTCACGACGATGTCTGCCTCGACGAGCTCGGCATCGAGCTGCTCCCACGGGACGGCAGCGGCATGCATTTCACCCGCCAAGCTGGCGGCTCGGTCGAAGCTTCGGTTGCAGATTCGCACGGCGCGCGCGGTGTGTCCGAGGCTTCGCGCGGCGGCTTCGGCCATTTCGCCCGCGCCCAGGAGCAGAACGACACATTCGCGCAGGTCCGCAAAGATCCTTCTGGCGAGGTCGACACCGACGCTCGAGACGCTGACCGAACCGGTCCCGATCGCGGTTTCCGTTCGCACGCGCTTGGCCACGGCGAAGGCCCGTCGGAGCAGACTTCCGAGCTTGCCGCGAATCGTGTTGGCCCGGGCAGCCGCGTCGCAAGCCGCTTTGACCTGGCCGAGGATCTGCGGTTCGCCGAGGACCATCGAGTCGAGACTCGAGGCGACTCGGAACACGTGGAGGATCGCGTCCTTGTCGCGTCGTTCGTAGAGAAACGGAACCAGCTCGGACGCGTCGGAGCACCCTGCTTGGCGGGCGAGTTCCTCGCGCATCGAAAAGACGGCCTGGTCGACCACGTCCTCGGATACCGAGGCGACGATCTCCACTCGATTGCATGTCGAGAGCCACATCACCTCGCCGAGCTCTGGAAGCGACGAAAGGCGTGCGAGGACCTGCGCGGTGCCCTCGCTCGCGGCTCCGAGGCGTTCGCGCACGTCGATCGGAGCGGTTCTGTGCGACACGCCAAGGACGACGATCACGGCGCGCCCGGAGTGGGCACGCCGTACGCGCCGTGAAGGACGTAGAGGATCAAGACAACCACCGTGACCCCGAAGCCCAATATCGTTCCATAGGCGGCGCGACGGCCGCGCCACCCGGCGGCGGCACGAAGGACCAAGACGGAACCGAACAGTCCCCAAGACAGGTAGCCGAGCACCGCGCGCGCGATCGCGGACACGCCGCCGGCCTCCACTTCGTGCGCCCAGAGCGAGCCCGTCAGGATTCCGAACGTGAGCAACGGAAAACCGAGTGAGAGAAACCGATGCCCAGCGCGGTCGAGCGCTTCGAGGGGAGGGAACCGCTGGAATGCGCCCTCGAGCTTCTTCTCCTTGAGGAGACGCTCTTCGATGATGTACGCGACGGCTGCCGCGGAAGCGAGGCTGAACAGGGCGACTCCGCCCAGGTTCGCGGCGACGTGCCACGGCAGGAGTGCGCTTCTCAGAGGATGAATCTCACGAGCAACACCCGCGGCCCAGCGGGAGGCGAGGAGGAAGGTCAACGCAATCGGAGCGACGAATGCGCCGACGATGTCGATGCGCCAGCGCCATCGCACGAGGGCGTACGTGAGCGCAGCAAGCATGGCCGCCAGGCTCATCATGTAGTGGACTCCCCGGACGGGGCACGTGTGCGACACCACGGATGACCACACGATTTGGGCCGCGTGCAGTGGGACGGCCAGGGTGATGAGCAGGGGCGCCCAGCGGCCGGTGTTCGCCGGCCCGCCGAGCAGAAACACGGTGAATAGGGCGCTCGCGCCGAGGTAGGCGATGGCCGCAGCGAGAAGGAGCAGGTCGGGCAGCTCGAGGCTCACGCGGAGGGATCGTGCTCCGAGTGCCGACCGTGCGCCAGTCCTGCGCAAAGCCCCGCGCTTGCCGCGATCGGGACGAGGGATGAACGTATCGACAAGGGGGGCGCTTCGCGGCCCCCCTCGAACTCCCCGCTGGTGCAGGAGGGCGCTCTCTTACTCGTCGGGCGTCGAAGTTGCTTTCTTCAGCTCGTCGCGCGCGTTAGTGGCGAAATCGCTCGTGAAGAGGTCTTGGGGGCACCAGATGATCTTGTTGAACTTCTCCGGGTCGATCGCGTTCGCCAGGGCCCACTCCACAACGTGGTGGTGCGTGTCCATCTGGCGAGCCCCGTAGGGGTTCTCGTCGGGATCGCCCAGCGCGGACTGCCTTACGCCGCATACGAGGCACGGAAGGTCGAGCTCCTTCGTGAGCTTGACGTGGACTTTGTGGGAGACTGCGCGCGTTACGGACAGCCCGGGGGTGTGTACACGATGGTCGCCTGGACGGAATCGATGAGCGCATGGTCGGCGCCGCTGGACGAGAGGTACTGAGGCGTGATGGCAATGCCGAAGTCGGGATCGTTGACGTCGGCCGAAGTCCACGAGACGCCCCACGTGTCGTTCGCATCGCCATAGACAACCGGAGCGAAGACTCCTAGCGGCCACGTGTCGCTCCTCGCATGCTCCACGCCCACCGCCTGGCCAGTCTTCAATACCCTCACAGACTCGTCACTCGCTTGATCGTCCGTGGCACTGCGATCGACCTGGAATGCGATTCCGAGGATCGAGGAGCCGGCAGGGATCGACATTCCGAATCCAGTGATCTCGAGTGTGTCGCGATACCCATTGTCATTGTCTTGAGGATCATCGGCGGGCGCGCCGAATAGACCTGCCCCGGAATTGGGTTGTCCGAGAGCTCCGCTCGGATCGAGCCAATACGAGGGCGGCGCACACGTGAAACACGACGAACCGCCATCGGTGCACGTGGCCTCCACGCATTGAGACGCTTCCGAGCACGATGCGGGCGTCCCGCCCGCCGCGACGCACGAAGAAACGCAGTCGGCCGCCGCCGTGCATGCCACATTCGCCAGAGCGCCGTAGGCTTCCCACGTGCCGGCGTAGCCGGTGCTCTGTGCTGCGGACGCACCCGACGTCACGGTCTGAACGAAGCAAGAAGCCGCGACATCATCGGCCGATGTTTCAAGGGACGCGTCGAGGGTCGTGCCCCCTTCCGGGCCCCCATCGCTGGTCGCGTCTTGCCTCGCGTCGAAGCGAGCGCTCGCATCCGAATCGCTTGCGGTCTCGCCCTCTTCCCGGCCCCCATCGCCAACCGACTGTTGGCTCGCGTCGAGGGTCGTGCCCCCTTCCGGGCCCCCATTGCTGGTCGCGTCTTGCCTCGCGTCGAAGCGAGCGCTCGCATCCGAGTTGGAATCGAAGGAGTCTGAGGCGGTCGGTGGAAAACTGTTCGATCCGCCGCAACTCACATCTACGGCCGTCGCGAGTAGGGATGCGGACACGGTCGACAACGAAATCGAGATCCCGCAAACCGAGTGCGCCTTCAAGACTGGAGCTACGCTACCATCGTTCGGGCGGGTGCGTCACACGTCCGTGGCAAGGATACGCCGCGGTCGAGCATCATCGCGTGGATGCGCTCGATGTGGCTTGCGACAGCAACCGAGCGAGACCGAGAGGATTCTTGCGCGCTTCGATGACAGCGTCTTCGATCTCGCTCGGGCGAATGCGAAACACGACGCTGAGGGCGCCATCGCGCAGACCGAGCTCGGACCGTTCGATCGGACCCGCGAGGGGAGCGAGCACGGACGTCTGCAGCAGACTGGAAAGTTTCGTTCGAAGGACGAGGAGTTTCGCATCGTCCATGACTGCGAGCGAACCGAAGCGGGCGTCGACATCGAGTTCGAGCTCGGTTCCTCGGTTCGACACCGTGCCGTGAGCCACGATGCCTCCGGTCGCTCGCTCGGGCGAGATGTACTCGAAGCCGGCCAGCTGACCAGGCTGTGCTCTCCACCGAGCAAGGTCCGGTGCGTCAGAACGCTTGAGCGTGTCGAGTTCGGTAATTGGGCCGGTGGACAATACGAGGACGTCGGGTGATGGCATGGCGATCCACACTCGGTCCTTCTGGTGAATTCCGACCAAGTACGGAATCCCTTTGCGCCGGGCCTCGATGATCTCTCCTCGCTTAGCGCTCGACAGGGCCAGGATCATGTTCTCATATTTCCTGAGCGCACTGGAGCCGCCGAGGTGACCTCCCATGGCAGCGACCGCGGAGCTGAGCTCGTCGGCGTCTTGCGGCACCGCATCGATGCAGACAGCGAGGTCTTGCAGGTCTTGTCCGACGCGGATGCCCGACTCCTCGAACGCCTCGAGCAATCGTTTGAGGCGACCTGCATGCGATGATGAGGATGTCAGATTCCCAGAGGGGAACGCGAGCCCCCACGCGGCGAGGTCGGCGTAGACGCGTGCCACCGAACACGTCGCTGGCAGGTATCGGATCGCGTCCGCGCGCTCATAGGGGCGCGGCTGAGGACGCGAGCACGCGGTCGCGAGACAGACGACGCAACAGAAGATGAAAATGGAGAGCGGCGCTTTCATGGAGCGGAGCCGCCAAGGTCTCACCGGCTCAAGAAGGCGAGGCGATCTCGGCGGAATCCAGCTATTGGGCCCGGCGGAACCCGGGGCAAGTGTGGAACCAGGGGGAGCTCGAGGGGGGCCGCGAAGCGCCCTTCTCGTCGATGGGGGAGCTCGAGGGGGGCCGCGAAGCGCCCCCCTCGTCGATTCAAGGATTGGGCACACTCGAGCAGTCGCGCAGAGTCAGCGGCTGAGGGGCGAGCGGAGCTTGGGAGAAGTTGAAGGCATCGAGAAGGTTGTTCGCCTGTCCGTCCTGCGCCGCACTGTCATACGCCGAAAGCGTCGTCGTCGCGCCGAAAACTGATTCGATGAAGCGCGCGACAGAGGCCTGTTCGCTCTGCTCGTGGAAGACGAATCCCGGCTTGGCGTACGGGGAAACGATGAGGAGGGGCAATCGGAAGCCGAGGCCGTATGGCTGCTGCGCGCTGCCGCCGTACTGGCGAGGAGGCGCGACGTGGTCGTACCAGCCTCCGAAATCGTCCCATGTGACGACGATTGCCGTGTTCTGCCAGTATGCGCTGTTCTGGATCATGTTGACGTAGCCGGCGGTCCAGTTCTCGCCGTCGCAGACGCCGCCGAGCGGGAAGTTGATCCAACTCGCGTACTGGTTGATGTTGAGGTCCGGGTGCTCGCTGTACTCGTCCTGGTCGACGATCCACGTGACGTTGGGCAACGTGCCTGCATTGATGGCGGCTTGAACGGGATTGTTCTGGTCCCAGGGCGCGCCCGTGATGGTCATGTTCGTTGACCAGGCCGGACCGTTGCGGATGTGGTTGACTGCGTCGAGCATCGACCACGGCTCGTCGACGTGCCCAACGTCCTTGAGGGTGTCCTGAATGAGGTCATCGAGCACCGTGTCGATGAGCCAGCCAAAGGATTGCGGAACCTTTGCGTTCGAGACGTCGGCGTTGCCGAGCTGCGACCAGTCGGTGCCGTAGAAGCCCCAGGTCACCCCCGCCGGAAGAATGTCCGGAACGGCTTTGATATTGAAGCAGGGGAACACCGACGATTGGGAGGCCGTTCCATTCGTGAGAACATTGACCGTGTCGCCCGCATAGCTCGCGATGTTGATTCCGAAGAGAGAGAACGTCCCTCCCGAGAATTCGTCGCAGCCCCAATACGGCGACTCCTTGAAGCCGGCCAAAAGCTTGAGCGGATCTGCGGTGAGGTCCGTAGGCGGGTTGTCGGTCGCCCATCCGGCCTGAGCGGCCACCGTGAAGAGATGGCCTGGAAAGCTCGGACCGAGCTCGTTCGAGAAGAAATTGTCCGCGAGGACGAAGCTTCGCGCCATCTTCCAGTAGTTCGGGATGTCCCGTTCGAAGTACTGTTTGTAGACGCTCCCGTCTCCGGTACCGCCGCCCGTGTTGTCGCTTCCCGCAGGGCTGGACCAGCCGTTCATGGCTCCGCCGTTCCAGTCGAAGAGCGCGGAGACATGGTTGTGATTCAGATCGTGTCCGATCTTGTCGGGTGCTTCCTGGCATGGCTGCGTCCCGCCGCTGGTCGTCGGGCACTGCGTGATGCCGTTGGCTCCCGGAAACGAGCCGAAGAAATTGTCGAACGTGTGGTTCTCTTTGACGATGACGACGATGTGCTGAAGTTTGCTCGCAGCCGCGGCTTGAAGCTCGGCGGCCGACTGGCCGGTCTTCTCGCTCGTGGTGCTGGGGTGGAGGTTGGATTCGGCGAAATCCGGGCCCGCCGAGCAGCCAGCCGAGAAGGCTCCGGCGCATAGGCCCAATAGCAACATGCGGGGTGCGTTCATGGCCGAGCATGCTCCGCGGATTGCGTGAGCGCGGTCAAGACGTTGCAGGGCCTGTCACAGAGAAGTATCCAAACGATAGCCGAATCGAATCGCATCCGTGACATGAGCGCAACGGCGAGCTCGTCGGGTGCATCCCATCAATCGAAGAGGGGGGCGCTTCGCGACCCCCCTCGAGCTCCCCCGACGGCGAATCGGTACGGTGTCCAAGTCCTCGGTGTCCGACCGGGGCCATCACACGGGCAGACAACGTTCCCGTCTTTCGCTTCCTCGCCTGTCCTCGCAGCTCTCGTCTATGATCCCCACCCGAACTCGCCCATGAACGACCGACTCGCCGCCGAACTGGCGTCTCTGCGCATCGACCGTGGAACCGCCCGACGCACATCACCGTCCGTCGGGCGCCCGCTGCGCGTGCTGGTCGTCCTCGGCGTGCTCGCACTGGGCTCGGTCGTCGCCTGGCGCGCCTTGGCGCCGTGGATTGAGTCGCGGGTGTTCAAGACGGAGGTGAGCACGACCGAAATCTTGGTCGTGTCCCCCGCGCAGGCGCAGATCCAGCTGACGTCGACTGGCTACGTCGTTGCGCAGGTCGAAGTGGACGTTTCGTCCAAGGTCGTGGGACGCATTGCAAAGACGAATGTGCGCGAGGGAGAGCAGGTCAAGGCCGAGCAGGTGCTTTTCGAGCTCGACGCGAAGGACGAACGAGTGGGCCTTGCGAGCGCTGCCGCGCGCGTTGCTGCGGCCCGCGCAAGAGCGTGGGTCGCGCGAGCGCAGCTGAATGAGGTTGTCGTGCAACGGGATCGCGAACGTCGCCTCGTCGAGACCGGGGCGAGCGCGTCGGCGACTGCGGACGATCTCGGGACGAAGGCTGCCTCGCTCGAGGGGCAGGTGCGCGCGGCGGACGCGGACGTCCAGACGGCTGAGGCGGAGCTCAGCGAACGGCAGACCACGCTCGGACGCATGACGGTTCGGGCCCCGATCGACGGCACTGTCGTCACCAAGCCGCGGCAGCCCGGCGACGTCGTCACGCCGGGGGTTGCCCTGCTGACGTTGTCGGACTTCTCGTCGATTGTCGTCGAGGCGGACGTCGCCGAGGCGCGGCTTCACTTGGTTCGACGTGGCGGGCCCTGCGAGATCGTCCTCGACGCCTATCCGGATCGTCGGTGGCGCGGGGAGGTCACCGAGGTGAGTCCCAAGCTCAATCGCGCAAAGGCTTCGGCCACTGTCAAAGTGCGCTTCCTCGATCGCGACGACACCGTGCTTCCCGAAATGGCCGCTCGCATATCCTTTCTCGAGGCAGCGCTCGACCCGCTCAAGCTTTCCGAGCCACCGAAGACGATCGTTCCGGAAGCTGCCCTGACGGAACGTGCAGGGACCAAGGTCGTGTTCGTCGTCGACGCGGGACACGCGCGGGCCGTACCCGTAACGGTCGGGAACCCTTTTGCGGGCGGATTCGAGCTCGTCGCCGGTCCTTCCCCTGGTACGAAGGTCGTGAGCGCACCCCCCGCGACGCTGGAGGACGGACAGTCCGTCCGTGAGAGGAGCCCCGGATGACCGACGATACGAATCGCGCAGGTGGGCACGCAGCGCCCGCGGAGGGCAAGGCGCCGATCGTGCAGCTGCGCAGCGTGTCCAAGACGTACACGCGTGGCGAGGAAGCCGTGCACGTGCTGGATGGCCTGGACTTCGACGTCGAAGCCGGGTCTTTCGAGGCGCTCATGGGCCCATCGGGCTCGGGCAAGACGACGCTGCTCAACCTGATCGCCGGGCTCGATCGTCCGACTTCGGGTTCCGTCGAGGTCGTCGGCAAGCGGCTCGACGGGCTCGGCGAAGGCGCTCTTGCGAAGTGGCGGTCGAGCACGATTGGGTTCGTGTTTCAGTCGTTCAACCTCCTGCCGGTGCTGACCGCGCTCGAGAACGTTGAGCTCCCCCTTCTCTTGACGCATTTGGGATCCGCCGAGCGCAAGACCCGCGCGCGCACGGCTCTTCGAATCGTCGGGCTCGAAGACCGCGTTCAGCATTTCCCTCGACAGCTGTCAGGCGGCCAGGAACAGCGAGTGGCCATTGCGCGCGCGATCGTCAACGATCCGACGATTCTCGTGGCGGACGAGCCGACAGGAGACCTCGATCGCAAGAGCGCCGACGACGTCCTCGGGCTGCTCGAGACTCTCAACAAGGAGCTCGGCAAGACTGTATTGATGGTCACCCACGATCCGGCAGCCGCCGAGCGAGCCAAGATCATCCGGCGTCTCGACAAGGGACGGCTCGCGTCGTGACCCTCACGTCGCTGGCATTTCGCAATTTCGGACGGAACAGGTTCCGGGCGTTCTTGACTGTCGCCGCCGTCGCGGTGTCGATCGTCGCTTTCCTGCTCCTGCGGACGGTGGTGTGGGCGTGGGCGAGCGGTGCCGAGTGGTCGGCGAAGGACCGGATCGTGACCCGTCACAAGGTGACGTTCGTCATCTGGCTTCCCAAACACTACATCGACATCGTCCGCCAAGCGCCTCACATCAAGACGGCGACGTGGGCCACTTGGTTTGGCGCAAAGGATCCGAAACGCGAACACGAGTTCTTCACGTCGCTCGCGGTGGATCCCGCGACGTACTTCGATGTCTATAACGAGGTTGACGTGGCTCCGGAGGCGCTCGAGACGTGGAAACACGACCGACAGGGCGCCATCGTCGGTGACGCGCTCGCCAAGAAGCTCGGATGGAAGGTGGGCGATCGCATCACGCTCAAGAGCGGCATCTTTCCTGGGGACTGGGCGTTCAACATCGATGCGATCTACACGGCTCGGGCCAAGTCCGTCGATCGGTCGACCCTGCTCTTTTCATGGACGTACCTCAACGAATCGCTTCGTGATCGGCAGCGCGACATGATCGGCTGGATGGTCAGCCGCGTCGATGATCCCGCGCACGTGGCCGAGATCGGGGTGGCTCTCGACAAGCGCTTCGAGGATCTCGATACGCCCACGCTGTCGCAGGACGAGGGGACCTTCAATGCGTCGTTCCTGGCGATGTTCTCGGCGATCCTTGGTGCGCTCGACATCATTTCGGCAGTCATTCTCGGCATCATGACGCTGATCGTCGGCAACACGATCGCGATGGGGGTGCGCGAGCGGACGCAGGAGTTCGGCGTGCTCCGGGCGATCGGGTTCATGCCGGGGCACATCGCGTTCTGGATCGTGGTCGAGGCGATGGTCATGGCCCTCGTCGGCGGACTGGTGGGGGTCGCAGTCGCCTTTCCGTTCATCAACTACGGCGTCGGTCGATTCATCGAAGAGAACATGGGGTCCATGTTCCCGTACTTCCGACTGGAGACGGCGAACATCGTCTTGGCACTCGTCGTGTCGGCCCTGCTCGGCGCCGTGGCATCGGGCATTCCGGCCATGCGAGCGTCGCGAACACGTGTGATCGACGCCGTGCGTCGCGTCGCTTGAGAGGACCGGGATGATGGTACCCATCGCCTACAATGTTCGCAGTCTGGCCGTTCGAAAGGCTACGACCGCTGCCACCGCGGGAGGCATCGCTCTCGTCGTATTCGTCGTGGCTGCCTCCCTGATGCTCGGCGCCGGGATCAAGAAGACACTCGGTTCCGCGGCGAGGCCCGACGGTGTGATCGTGCTGCGGATGGGGAGCGATTCCGAGTTCGGAAGCGTCGTCGATGAATCGAACGTGCCCCTGATCCTGGCGGCTCCTGGAGTCGCTCACGACGCCCGAGGCAAGCCCGTGGGAGCCCGCGAAATCGTCGTCGTGGCCGCGATGGACAAACTCGGCACGACCGGCGTGACCAACGTGACGCTGCGAGGGGTCGATGAAGACGTGATGTCGTTCCGCCCGGAAGTGCACATCGTGGCCGGACGTGTTCCTCGTCCCGGAAGCGACGAGGCCCTCGTGGGCGCGCGCATCCGAGGTCGCATACGTGGGCTCGACGTCGGCCAGACATTCGACCTGAAGAAGAATCGTCCGGCGACGGTGGTCGGGGTCTTCGAGGCGGGGGGATCGGCCTACGAGTCGGAGGTGTGGGTTGACCGGGAGGCCGTCCGACAAGCGTACAACCGCTCCGGAATGGTCTCGACTGTTCGCGTCCATCTCGAGTCGCCGTCCAAGTTCGATGCGTTTCGAGCCGGCGTGGAGAACGACAAGCGCCTCGGCCTTCAGGCCTTGCGCGAGAGCGATTTCTACGAGCAGCAGTCCGAAGGAATCACCACATTCGTCAGCTTGCTGGGGAACACCGTGGCCGTGTTCTTCGCGCTCGGCGCGATGATCGGCGCGATGATCACGATGTACGCGGCGGTTGCAAGTCGTCAGCGCGAAATCGGCACACTCCGCGCGCTCGGGTTTTCTAGGACGAGCATCCTCGTGTCATTCGTCACGGAGTCCGTTTTGCTCGCCGCCGCGGGCGGCATCGTCGGTTGCGCTGCATCGCTCTCCATGGGTCTCGTTCACTTTTCGATGATCAACTTCTCGAGCTGGTCCGAAATGGTGTTTTCGTTCGACCCGACCCCGAGTGTGCTCTTCAAGGCTCTCGCCTTCGCTTGCGGGATGGGGCTTTTCGGGGGGATCTTGCCCGCCGCGCGCGCCGCGCGCACGTCGCCGCTTCAGGCGATCCGGGGCTGACGCGGCTCCAAGATCGGGGCCGATCGCAGCCGCCCCGATTGACCCTATCATCCGGGACACGAGGCCCCATGAACACCCTTGCCATCGCACCCTCCTCACTCGTTGCCCTGCTCATCTGCTGTACCGCCTGTTCCAAGCTGGCAGCGTCGGTGGACACTGCGCCGCAGCCCGCGAGTCCGGTTACCGTCCCGCCCCTCGTCGAGGGCGGCATATCGATCGCCGCCGTCAGCCCGCGCATTTCCGACCGATTTGCCACGAGCCGGGGCGAGCTCGCGCTGACGCCTATCCATCATGCGTCCTTCTTGCTCGAGATTGCGGGCAAGGCGATCTATCTCGACCCGACGAACGACGGGTCCGTCGCCGGCCTTCCGAAGGCCGACTGGATCCTGGTGACCGACATCCATCCGGATCACCTGGACGAAACCGGGATCGCGAACGTTCGCAAGGAGGGAACCGTGCTCGTCGGACCTCCCGCCGTCGATGCCCAAAAAAAGATGGACGTCGTGGTAGCTGCCGGCTCCACGAAGGACTTCGGCATCTTTTCCGTCGAGTCCGTTCCGGCCTACAATCTCGTTCGCGGACCGGCCGCCGGGCAGCTCTATCACACCAAAGGACGCGGCGTCGGCTACGTACTCACGTTCGGAGAAACGCGGATCTACGTCTCGGGAGACACCGAGTGCACCCCCGAGATGCGCGCCCTTTCGCGCATCGATGTCGCCTTCGTGTGCATGAATCTCCCGTACACGATGACTCCCCCTGAGGCCACCGCGTGCCTCGATGCCTTCAAGCCAAAGGTCGTATTCCCTTATCACTACCGGAATTCGAACCTCGACGACCTTCGACCGGCGCCTCCCGTCGAGGTCCGACGTCGCACCTGGTATTGACCGAGTTTGATCCTTCACTCCGCACGAGCGCGTCGTACGCACTCTCGAGTCGCCGGAACACCGGACCCGGGCATCGAAGCACCGGACGCCCGTTGACCGCTCGCACGGGCACGAGGCCTGCCGCCGTGCCCGACAAGAAGATCTCCTCGGCCGAAAATAGGTCGAAAGGGGCCAGCGACTCCTCGCGGACCGTGACGTCACACTCCGGGGCGAGTTGCATCACGACCTCGCGGGTAATTCCCTCGAGGGCTCCGTCGCTGGCCGGAGGCGTTCGTAGAATCCCGCCGCGAACGACGAACACATTGTCCGTGCTGCCCTCGGCCACGGTGCCTCGGGCATTGAGCATGATGGCCTCCGCAGCATTCGCGTGGATTGCCTCCAGGCGTGCGAGGAGTCGATTGAGATAGTTGAGGCCCTTGATTCGCGGATCGAGCATGTCGGGCGACGCCTGCCGCGTGGAGGCCAGAGCGACGTCGATGCCCCGATCGCGTGCACCCTCGAATAGGCGCAGCGGCGCGGCGACGAGGAACACGTTCGCCCACGGGCAGGAGCGCGGGTCGAGCCCGAGGTCACCGATGCCTCGAGTGACCACCATTCGTATGTAGCCGTCTGCGGTGTCGCTCGCCGCGACGACGCTTTCGGTGGCCTCCGTCAGTGCGTCGGCGCAGTAGGGAATCACCAGGTCGATGCCCTTGGCGGAGCGCTCGAGGCGCGCGATGTGTGCCGCGAGTCGAAAGGCGTGCCTATCGTAGAAGCGAATTCCTTCGAAGACGCCGTCACCGTAGAGCAGGCCGTGGTCGAGGATCGACACGTGGGCGTCCGAAGCGGGAGTCATTTGTCCGTTCATCCAGATGGCAGGAGTGGGCATGGCGCCGGAATCCTTTCGTTGAGAGCTGGACGATGGCGGCGAACCATGGATCGGTACAGATGCAGATGCGGCGAAACACGAGGCATACAGTTTGACTCCTCCGGAGCTGCCGCTGTACGCGCGTGTGGCGGAATCACTCGCGCGGGACATTCGCGAAGGGCTGTACGCGCCGAGCGATCGACTTCCGTCGGTCCGCGAACTCACGCGGCGCCTCGGAGTGAGTACATCCACGGTCGTCGAGGCCTTCGGACAGCTGCTCGATCGTGGACTCGTCGTCAGCCGGCCTCAGGTTGGATTCTTCGTGCGTCCCGACGCAAGCGTGCTGGACACGCCGGCCATGTCGAAGCCCCGAGTCGTTCCCACGACAGTCTCTACGAGCGAGATTGCGATGGAAGTCGTTCAGGCGACGGCGGAGCCCGAGCTGGTGGCGTTCGGCAGCGCGCTTCCAAACGTGGAGCTCGAGGCTCCACGTGCGGTTCGCAGGCTGCTGGCGCAAGCGGCGCGTGGCACGAAGGCCCTTGAGTACGAGACACCGCCCGGCCACCGGGAGCTGCGCGTTCAGATCGCCAGGCGCGCGAGGGGAGCAGGCTGCGACGTTTCTGCTGACGACATCGTCATCACGAGCGGGTGCCAGGAGGCGGTCATGCTCTCGCTGCGCGCCATTTCCAACCCGGGGGACACGATCGCGGTGGAGTCCCCGACGTTCTACGGCACGCTGCAGGCTATCGAATCTCTAGGTCTGCGTGTGCTCGAGATTCCGACGCACCCCGAAACCGGAATTCATCTCGAATCTTTAGAAATGGCGATCGAGCAATTTCCGATCAAGGGGTGCATCGTTACGCCTGCGGCGAGCAATCCGCTCGGAACGACGATGTCCGACGAACGCAAGATAGCGCTGCTCGAGATTCTCGAGTCGAGGGACGTTCCGCTCATCGAGGACGACATCCACGGCGATCTCGTGTTCGCCTCCCCGCGTCCGCGAGCGATCAAGTCGTGGGACACCAAGGGCCAGGTGCTTCTCTGCTCCTCGGTATCGAAGTCGATCGCCCCCGGGTTGCGGGTGGGCTGGTCCATTGCGGGGCGATTCGCAGCACGGGTGAACTACCTCAAGCTGGTGTCGAGCATGGCGAGTGCCACCCTGCCGCAAATGGCCGTGGCCGATTACCTCTTGGGAGGAAGCTACGACCGGCACCTGCGTGCAGCGAAGACTTTCTACGCACAGTCGCGCGATGCGCTCATCGATCTCGTGTCGAGACACTTCCCGCGGGATACGAAGGTGACGCGGCCTTCGGGAGGCTTCGTGGCGTGGGTCGAGCTTCCGCGCGAGGTCGACGCGTTGGGCCTCTACCGGCGGGCGCTTGCGGGTGGGGTCAGCGTTGCCCCGGGGCCGCTCTTCTCTGCTCGGGCGAAGTACCGGAACTTCCTCCGCCTGAACTACGCGAACCCGTGGGACGACCGAGCGCGCCAGGCCATCCAGCGCCTCGGAGCGTTGGCGAGCGAAGTGGCGTGTTGACGGAGTCCCTCGCGACGCGTAAGCGTGCCCTCGGCGCCGCCCGCCCGCCTCGATAGTCCCGTTCGGGTCCCCGAGGCCTCGCTTGAGGAGATCCCATGAAAACGACGATTCTGACGCTGTCCGTCTCTTGTCTCGCTCTTACCATGATGCTTCCGGGATGTTGCGACAGCTCCATCGGTTCGTGTGCGGACGCACCGGCGGCGCTACCGGATGCCGCCGTCGCTCAGGTGGATTCCGCGGCACCCTTGGTGGATGCCGGGAGCGATGGGAACCCGCCGGCCCACCACGACGCGGCGCCGTCTGCGGAGGCATCATCGCCCGATGTGGGCGCTGGCGACGTCGCCGCGGACGACGCTCCGACCGGCGTCGTGGAAGGCGGCGCGAGCGCGGACGCAGCGACCGACGCCCAGGGCGATTAGGGTACTCCCGCGAGGTCGTAACCGACCGAGATGGCGGAGCCCATTGCGGAACATGGTCGAGGAGTCGAGGCGATGGAACGCCACGTTCAAGCCTTCGAGGTGCATTCCTACGAGGTTGATGCGTTCGGCCATCTAGCGCTTGCCTCGCTGGCCGGATACCTGCAAGAGGCGGCGTGGGTGCACGCTCGCAGGCTCGACTGTGCTGTCGAGATGCTGATGCCACGCGGGCTCACGTGGGTCATCGGCCGGCAGCAGATCGAGCTGGCGCGCGCCATCGAACAGGGAGAGCGGCTGGAGGTCAGTACGTGGCCGTCGGGTCTCGATCGCCGGACGGCGCTTCGTGACTTCGAAATAAGGGGGTTCGGCGGCGATCTCGTGGCGCGCGCCGTGTCGCAGTGGCTAATCCTCGACCTTGAAACCAGAAAACCAGTTCGTCCGGAAGCCGTGCTTCCGCCGTCTTTGATGGAAGTGGTCGCGCACGCCCTTCCGCTTGCCACCGACAAGCTTCCCGAGGTCGCGGTGCACTCGGGCGAGTGGAGATCTCGCGTGCGGTATCAGGACATCGACATCAACAAACACGCGAACAACTCGAGCTACCTGTCGTGGGCGCTCGAGGCCCTGCCGATCGACGCTTGGAGCACACGTCGGCTTGCGTTCTGCGATGCACAGTATTTTTCGGAATGTCGCTACGGAGATGCCGTTCTCTCGCGCATCGAGCCTGCCGGCAAGGACGAGTTTCATCACAGCATCGTGCGGGAACACGACGGACGCGAGCTCGCGCGATTGGTGACTCGGTGGGTACGCACGACGTGAACGCGGAGCGCCACCCGCTCGTTACCGGTCGTTTACGTAGCTCGGCACCCGGAGGTTCGCGGAACCTGGTGTGTCACGACCATGGAGTGCTCGTGTGATGGGCCCAGGATGTGCAAGGCTCGCTGCCAAGCATGGTAACCATCTCGAAAGCCGGAGTTGCTCTGTCGGTGGCGGCGATAGCTATGCCGCTCTACGCCCAGGTTCCGGAGGCGGCTCCACCGCCGCTTCTCGATGCTCCCCCGGTGGAATCGCGACCCACGCAGCCTCCCCCGCAGGCGTCGCCAGCGCCACCGTCACAATCGGTGTCATCGCCCCCGCCATCGTCGACGCCGCCCCCTCCGCCGGACGTTCCCGCGCCGCCCCCGGCCGACGTCCCCGCGCCTCGGCCCCGGCTCGTCCACGACGGATTTTACCTCGCAGTGTCCTCGGGCTTCGCCCAGGTTTGGGCTTCCGGCGATGGGCCAAACGGCTCGGCGTCCCTCTCTGGTTTGGGGTCGAGCGTGGGCCTGGCCATTGGTGGGACGCCGGTGCGCGGCCTGGCGATCGCGGGCGTCTTTCGTGGCGTTTCGAGAACGGGCACATTCGACGGAGGACCGACCATCACGGCGACGACCAGCAGCGTGTCGAACGGCGTCGCCGTGACGTCTACGTCGACGCTTTCCGGCCGGGCTCAGGCATCCTCGTTCATGCTCGGCGTCCAAGCCGACTGGTTCATACGCCCCGAGGACGGATGGCACGTCGGCGCGGGCGTCGGACTGGGCGGACTGACGATCACGGATGACGCGGGAGGCACGAAATCAGCGACCTCCGTCAGCGGAACGCTCTTCGGCGGCTATCAATGGTGGATTGGACCTCGCTGGTCGATGGGGCTCCAAGCGGTCGTTCTCGCGGCGCCTCGGATGAAGCTGTCCGACTCGGGGGGCAGCGACACAGGCTATCGGATGACGCCGATTTCTTTCGGAATCGAGGCGAATATTCTCTACTACTAGGGTGTCCTGTCGAGAGGCGAAGGGCACTCCCCACGGAGTCGACACGCTCCGCACTCTGCGCCGCGCCAGATGAATTCGAACCGCGCCTGCGCGGCGTCGAGCATCCACTCGTCGTCCGTCATGATTCCCATTTCGAAGTTGCGACGTCCGTCCCCTTTCGCACCCAGGCCCGCTCCAGTGAAGTTTGCGCTCCCCAGATAGAGGAGCGCTCCGTCGATGGCGACGATCTTCAGGTGAACTCGCGGGCACGCGCGCATCTGAAAGCGCGGCGGCGTGAGATGTGACGCTCGTGCGGCGAGCTCCGCGCGGAACGCCTGCGACGGACGGGTCGCGTGGAGCAATCGGACGTGCACGCCGCGGTCGCAGAGCGACTGGAGAGTGTCGAGGATGGACACGTAGCGACCGCGGGCGCGGGCGCGAGTTCCGACGGGAGCCTCGATCATCAGCGCTTTGACGTTGGCCGTGGCAATCCAGACCGAGGTTCTCGCCGACGTGATCGCCAATACGATGTTGTCGTAGTGCGCTCGGTCGACGAGAAGCGATAGCGACGCCCGGCGCTTGTCCACGCGAAAGCGCCTTCCATGCCCCGGGGACCGGACTCGCGGTCCGCACTAAATGCGAATTCCTGGCGCGGGATACCCGGCGCACAGGCTCCTCACTTCGTCGGCAACCCGCAGCAGCTCGGATTCGTCGTCCGCGTGCTGCGTCACCGTGTCGATCCAGTCGGCAATGCGCACCATCACGTCGCGCCCCATCCCGCGCGTCGTCACGGCCGGTGTGCCGATGCGCACGCCTGACGGGTCAAAGGGCTTGCGCGGGTCGAACGGGACGCTGTTGTAGTTGAGCACGATGCCTGCGCGGTCGAGCGCTTGGGCGAGTTTCTTCCCGGTGATACCTCGGGTCGTGACGTCCACGAGCAACAAGTGATTGTCCGTGCCGCCGGTGATCACCCGGAATCCGCGTTCGGCGAGGGCCTCGGCGAGGGCGGCGGCGTTGCTCACGACGCGACGAGCGTAGTCCTCGTAGGCCGGCTGAAGGGCCTCGTGTGCCGCCACGGCGATGCCCGCCGTCACGTGGTTGTGCGGCCCGCCCTGCAGTCCCGGAAAGACGGCGCGATCGATCGCTGAGGCGTGCTCCGGTTTGCAGAAGATCATGCCGCCGCGCGGTCCACGGAACGTCTTGTGAGTGGTCGACGTGACCACGTCGGCAACCCCGATGGGCGACGGATGGACCCCGGTCGCGACGAGCCCGGAAATGTGGGCTATGTCTGCCGCCAAGATGGCGCCGACCT
>Ga0326728_10000802_pt1 | contig 118388 bp, 100 predicted proteins | sample MB3enrmetagenome_FD_207602 | JGI IMG/M metagenome (GOLD analysis project Ga0326728, IMG submission 207602) | Lab enriched peat soil microbial communities from McLean, Ithaca, NY, United States - MB31MN | ecosystem: Environmental > Terrestrial > Soil > Wetlands > Peat | place: USA: New York... | reverse complement strand
TATAGAACCGGTTCCAAGGTCTCCCCGTCGGCGCCGTTCCATATAGGCGCGCGCCGCAAAGGCTTTGAAAGCCACCGGGAAGTTCAGCTCCACCTCAACTGCAACGCATGCCGGCCAGCATGAAAACCGCGAAGGGGCGTCAAGGTGTGTACCGCTCCTTCTGCTTGGAATCTAGCACACGGGGTTGCGGGTTCCGCGCGGGGGTGACGGTAAGTGGCACAAACCAAACGGAAGAAAAACCGCAAAAAGTCGTGAATGCCAATTGGCGGCGCTACGCTTCGGCACCCACGGGTGGCGGAGCGCGACCGGCGCCGGCGGCTGCCGCCGTGTACGATCGCGTTCAGCGTTGCGGTCTGGCCGGCGCAATGGGCTTGTCCGCGCCGGAGCCGTAGGAGACGGAGTCGGCGCCGGTGGCCGTTCGCCTTGAATCTTCCCCGCCGCGGGGGCGTCTACTATAGCGTGCCCGGTCCGCGACGCAGCCTGCGCATGCTGGAAAGGACTTCCGATGTCACCCGCCGCGCAACCCGATATCGACTCCGTTCTCACCGAGACTCGCGTCTTCGAATGCCCGGATGACTTTCGCTCCCAGGCCCATGTCCGCAGTATGGACGAGTACCAGCGTCTCTGCCGGGAGGCCGAAACCGATCCCGGGAAGTTCTGGGGCGGGATCGCTTCCCAACTGCACTGGTTCCAGCCCTGGGACACGGTGCTGGAATGGAATTGCCCCTGGACCAAATGGTTCTCGGGCGGCCAAATCAACCTCTCCTATAACTGCCTGGACCGGCATGTCCTGAGCGGCCGGCGCAACAAGGCCGCCATCATTTGGGAAGGCGAACCCGGCGAAGTGCAGACGCTCACGTACCAGCAACTGCTGATCGAAGTCGCGAAATTCGCCAACGTTCTGAAATCGCTGGGCGTCGCCAAGGGCGACCGCGTGGCCATCTACATGGGCATGTGCCCCGCCCTCGCCATCGCCATGCTGGCTTGCGCGCGCATCGGGGCTCCCCATACCGTGGTCTTTGGCGGCTTCTCCGCCCACGCGCTGGTGGACCGCATCGCCGATTCGCAGGCGTCGCTCGTGATCACCCAGGACGGCTCCTACCGCCGCGGGGCCGAGATCAAGCTCAAGCCCGCAGTGGATGAAGCCGTGCTCTCGTGCCCGTCGGTCAAGAACGTCATCGTCTACCGGCGAACCGGAACGCCGCAGACCATGTTCGGTGGGCGCGACCACTGGTGGCACGATCTGATGGCCAGCGCCCCGGACGAGTGCCCCGCCGAACCGCTCGACGCCGAGCACCCGCTGTATCTCCTGTACACCTCCGGCACCACCGGCAAGCCCAAGGGCATCCTGCACACTACCGGTGGCTACTCGGTGGGAACTTACATCACCGCTAAGTGGGTTTTCGACCTCAAGGACGATGATATCTATTGGTGCACCGCCGATATCGGGTGGGTCACCGGACACAGTTACATCGTCTACGGTCCGTTGCAGAATGGCGCGACCACCCTGATGTACGAAGGCGCGCCCAGTTTCCCCGAGCCCGACCGCTTCTGGAGCATCATAGACCGGCACAAGGTAAACGTCTTCTACACCGCGCCCACCGCCATCCGCGCCTTCATGCGGTCTGGCGTGGAGTGGCCGCGGAAGCACTCCATGCAGAGTCTTCGCCTGCTGGGGACCGTGGGCGAGCCCATCAACCCGGAAGCCTGGATGTGGTACCGCGAGAACATCGGCCACGGCCGCTGCCCCATCGTGGACACCTGGTGGCAGACCGAAACCGGCATGATCATGATCTCTCCGCTCCCCGGCGCCACGCCCACCAGGCCCGGCTCCGCCACGCGCCCCTTGCCCGGCGTGGCCGCCGACGTGGTCACGCGCGAGGGTGAACCCGTGCCCCCCGGCGGCGGCGGGTTCCTGGTGTTGAAGCGCCCGTGGCCCGCCATGCTGCGCAACATCTACGGCGATCCCAAACGCTACCAGGACCAGTATTGGTCGCAGATTCCCGGCATGTACTTTACCGGCGACGGCGCCCGCAAGGACCGCGACGGCAATTTCTGGATCATGGGCCGCATCGACGATGTCATCAACGTCTCCGGCCACCGTCTCAGCACCATGGAAGTGGAGTCCGCGCTGGTCGCCCACAGCCAGGTCGCCGAAGCCGCCGTGGTGGCGAGATTGGACGATCTCAAAGGCCAGGCCATCGCCGCCTTCGTCACCTTGAAATCCGGCCACAGGCCCACGCCCGGGCTGAAAGAGGAGTTGCGCGCGTGGGTGGCCAGGGAGATCGGCTCGCTGGCCAAGCCCGACGATATCCGCTTTACCGAATCCCTGCCCAAGACTCGCAGCGGCAAGATCATGCGGCGCCTGCTGAAGGAGATTGCCGCCGGCGGCGCGGTCACCGGCGACACCACCACTTTGGAGGACCTCTCGGTGATCTCCCGGCTGAGCCGGCAGGAGGAGTAGGGCGCGGCGCTCAGCGGGGCCGGACCGCCGGGAATCACTCCTGGTTGAACTGGAATACGTCCGTGTTGGTCCGCACCACCAGCCGTCCGCCGGTCAGGGGTTTGCCTTCGCTGGGGAAGAAGACGGCGCCGTCGGTGGATTCCGTGGGGGCCAGCTTGGTGTAGTCGAAGGCGATGGCGCCGGCGGCGGCGGCGCTGCGCAACTTGCTGGAGCCCGCGCCGAGGGCGGACTGCCGGCGGAACTCGAAACCGCTGGTGGCGTGGTAGTTGGGGATGCCGGAGATCCAGTTCTCGTAGGCGGTGACCAGCTTGATGGCGTCGCTCCCATTGCCCTTCTGGGCGAGCATCTGGATGACGGTCTTGGCGGAGACCGCGCGCACTTCGGAGGCCCCGCGAACGTAGGAGAAATCTTCCGGGCGCACTACGTAAGGGCCTCCGGAACCGTTGCTGACGGCCGCCTGGAGGATGCTGTACTGGTGGATGCGGGGTGGCAGGTGGGCGTACATGATGGTCACACCCGATTTCGTAAGTGTCTGATACTTCAGGCCATTGGACTCAAAAACGATAACCTGGGCGCAGGCGCACCGCGCGCACACCACGAACGCCAGGCCGAGTGCCCCGAGAAGCCGGTTCATAAGACTATCTTACGACAGCGCGCGCGCCCCGCCGCCCTCGCGCCGCCCGCGGCCACCCCGCATCCTTCCACTTGACAGACAAGTGGAAAGCGTGTACGCTCTCCACTAGAATGCCAAGTGAAGCGGAAGGCCGTCTCCGGATCCTCCAGGGCATGCTGGACCTGATGGTCCTGCAGACCCTGCACGGCATGGGACCTCTGCACGCGTACGGTATCGCCGCCCGGCTGCAGCAACTCTCGGACGATTCGCTCAGCCTCAACCAGGGCACGCTGTATCCGGCCCTGGTCCGGCTGGAACAACAGCGCCTGATCAAGGGCGCCTGGAGAACCACCGAGAACAACCGGGAGGCGAGATACTACGCGCTCTCCAAGGCCGGCGAGAAAGCGCTCGAACAGGAGACCCAGCGCTGGCATCGGCTGGCGGGCTTGATGGGCCGGTTGCTCTGGGAGCGGCCCTGACGTGCGCTGGCTCAACCGGTTCTTCAGCCGCTGCGCGCGCACTTTCGGAGGCGCCCGGGCGGAGCGCGAGATGGCCCGCGAGATCGAAGCGCACCTGGCGCTTCTGGCGGACGATTTTCAAAGCCGCGGGATGAGCGCCGGCGAGGCGCGGCTGGCGGCCCGGCGCGCCTTTGGCGGGGTCGAACAAACCAAAGAGCTGCATCGCGAGGCGCGCTCGCTGATGTGGCTGGAGCAAATAGTTCAGGACGTCCGGCATGCCGCGCGCGCCTTGCGCAAGAGTCCGGTCTTCGCCGCCGCCGCGATCCTCGTGCTCGGCCTGGGCATCGCCGGAGCCATAACGGTCTTCTGTTTCCTCAACGCCATGGTGCTGAACCCGTACCCCTACGCCCAGCCCGGCCGGCTGGTCGAGATCCAGTTCCGGGGCAAGCCGGAGGGAGACGGGTGGAGATCCACCGTCCGCATCCGCGACTTCTTCGAATTCCAGGCGCAGAACACCGTCTTCGAGGCCATTGGAACGTACTCGCAATGGAGTCGCAGCCTCAATCTCACCGGGCAGAGCTTGCCTGGCTTGACCGCGGCGGAGCGAATCGACTGCGGCGAGGCGTCCGCCGGATTCCTGCGCGTGCTCGGCCTGCATCCCGCGCTGGGCCGTTTCTTCGATTCCTCGGAGGACCTCCCGGGTGGTTTTCCGGTCGTGCTGCTGAGCCATGGGGCGTGGAAGCGCCGGTACGGCGGGCGCCCGGATGTTCTCGGCCAGACCGTCGATTTGAGCGGCAAGACGTACACCATCGTCGGCGTAATGCCGGCTGGCTTGCGGCTGCCCGGCGTGCCTGCCTATGAACTCTGGAGACCGGCGGCATACGACCCGGCCGTCGACCGGGGGACGCGCATGGATGGCGACAGCCTGGTGGCCCGTTTGCGGCCCGGCGTGCCGCTCAGCCGCGCTACCGCCGATCTGCGGCTGATCGAGCGCCGCCTGGCCACGCAGTACCCGGAAACCAACGGCGGCATCGAGGTGCGCGCCGTCCCGATGGCGCAGGAAGTGGCCCGGCAGGCGGGCAGGTTGCTGTGGGTGCCCATGGCAGCCGTCGGGCTGGTGTTGCTGCTGGCTTGCGTGAACCTGGCCGGTCTGCTCCTGGCGCGCGGCGCGGCTCGATCCAAGGAAATGGCCGTCAGAGCTTCCCTGGGCGCCAGCGGCTTCCGGCTCGTCCGCCAACTGCTCACGGAGTCGCTCCTGCTCTCCTGGCTGGGCGGTGCGCTCGCCATGCTGCTGGCAGGCTGGGCGATCGGTCTTCTGCAAGCGGCCTTCCCACGCGATTGGGGCATCCAAACCGCGCTTCGCATCGACGCACCCGTGCTGGCGTTCGCCTGCGGCGTCACGCTTCTCACCGGCGTTCTGTTCGGTTCGATCCCGGCTTTGCGCGCCTCGCGCACGGATTTGAGCGGCACGCTCAAAGGCACGGCGGCCGCGGGCGCCGCCGCACCGCGGAACCGGCTGCTTTCCGGCCTGGTGGTGGCCGAGGTCTCTCTCGCTCTGGTTCTGCTCGCGGGGGGCGGCCTGCTGATGAAGAGCTTCGTGCGACTGCTGCGGGTCGATCTTGGCATCCGGCCGGACCACCTGCTGACATTCGAAATCGGCTTGTCCGGGTCGAGGTATCGATCCGCGGATCGGCGGTCGGCCTTCTTCGAGGACTTGATGGCGCGGATGCGCAGGTTGCCCGGCGTAAGCAGTGCGGCCGCCGTCGATGCGCTGCCCATGAGCGGGTACTTCTCCGGCGGCGGGTTTACCATCGAAGGCCTCCCGGCGCCCCGTTTTTGGCGTGACATGGCGGCGCAGTACTGCTCCGCCACGCCTGCCTACTTCCGGACGATGGGGATCCCGGTTCTGCTTGGCCGGGAATTCGACGAGCGGGACCGGGACGGCGCGCCCGTTGCCATCGTCAGCCAGGCTCTCGCACGGCGCTTCTTCCCGAACCAGAACCCGCTGGGGCGCCGCATCAACAGAGGCCGCACCATCGTGGGAGTGATCGGCGACGTGCGGCACGGCGGACCTACCAGGGACTCGGAACTCCAGATCTACTACCCGTTTCCCCGCGAAGGGGATTCGGTGGCTTCCGTTGCGCTTCGCACCCCCGGCGACCCGTTGAGACTCGCCCAGCTCGTGCGCGGGGAAGTGCGGGCACTGGACCCCTCGCTCCCGGCCGATAAGATCAGGTCCATGGAACAGGTGGTGGCCGAGTCGCTGGCCGAGCCCCGCCTGGTCGCGTTTCTCATGGGCGGCTTCGCCATGTTCGCCCTGTTGCTGGTGTCCATCGGCCTCTATGGCTTGGTGGCCTATTCGGTCAACCGGCGCAGGCACGAGATCGGCGTTCGCATTGCGCTGGGCGCCGGTTATGCGAACGTGCTGGGGCTGGTGCTGCGTCAGGGCGCTCTCCTGAGCGTGCTGGGCGCGGCGCTGGGAACGCTGGCGGCGCTGGCGGCATCGCGACTCCTGCGATCTCTGCTGTACGGCACCCAGCCGGGGGATGCGGGCGTGTTTGCGGCGGTTTCGCTGCTGCTGGTTCTAGTGGCGCTGGCGGCCAGCTTCGTCCCCGCTCACCGCGCCGCCCGGCTGAATGCCCTGGCCGCGTTGCGGGAGGAGTAGCCCCGCCGCTCTCTGGGAAGCGTGCGCCCGGCGAGGGCCGCGGCCGCGGCGCCGGGCGCCACGAACGCCAGGCCGGCCCGCGGCAGGATGCCGCCCACTCCGCCGGCGGGCTCTCACGCGCGCGCGGGCGCCGGAGGCGGCGGCGCGGCGGCGCCCTTCAGAACGGTCAGGGCGACCACCACGGCCGCGGCGCCGAGCACCACGAACGCCAGGCCCGCCCACAGCAGGATACCGCTCAGTCCGCCAACCGGCACCCGGTACTGAATGACCGGGTCGCCGGTCTCGGACTTGTCCTCGACGAAGTGCGAAGCCGTCTCGGGGAGCACTACCTTGGCGTTGGTCTGCGCGACTCCGCCGCCGCCCAACGGCTCGACGAAGTTATACGAGTACGTGGTGCCGTTGCGTTCGCCGCCGCGCCATTGCTTGGGCACGCGGAACTCGAAGACTCCTCCGCCCCTGGGGATGACGGCGCCGCGGGTCGTGACCGAGACGGCGATGGTGCGGTTCATGTTGTCGGTCTTGACATCCCAATCGCTGGTCTCGAACTGGCCCGTGTAGTTGTTGTTCATGTCACGGCGCAGGAGCCCCTGATCCTGTCCGTACTTCTTCTCCCAGTTGGCGAACTGCTTGGCGCTGAGCGTGAACGTCGTGGTCATGACCCCGTCCCCGAGCGGCGTGATCTTCATCACTTCGGAGACGTTGAGGGTATCCAGGGTGTCCTGGGCGAACGCGCCAGGCGCCAGAGAAAGCAACGAAACGGAAAAAAGCAAATTACGGAAGATCTTCATATCGCCTCCCAAGGAACGTCACGCACCTAGACGGATTCCGTTGAGAATCCGGTTCATGATCGGCTGCCAGGCGGCCGCGCCGGGTTGGGCCGCGGATGCCCCCACCATGGCGTAGCCGCGCCGCACCTGCGCCACGATCAAAGTGCCGGAGAAAACACCTCCGGCTCCGGAAGCCGTAAAGGGAAAGGCCGTGGCGGAGCGGCCTCCCAAGGCGGTCTCGTGGGGCAATCCGAGGCTGGCGGCGGCGCCGAGTTGCCGCAGGGCGGCGCTGTACTGATTGAGCACCGCTTTCAGGTCGGGCGCGGTGAAGAAGGCCACTTCGACGCTGCAGTGGCGGGAAATGTCGTTGGCGGCGAAGGCGTAACCCGGCAAAATGCGGCGAACGGATGCGATGGCCTGGTTGTTCACCACCCAGTCCGACGGGTAGGGAACGCTCAGGGCGCCGTTGGGATCCTGCCATACGCGCATGGCGATTCCGTTATCCACCGGCGCGGGAGCAGGCTGTTGGTTATCGGCGGCCGGGCGGTACACCGTGCGCCGGGCTCCATGGCGGCGGTCGTCGAGCAACTTGGAGAGTTCGACGAGATCCTTGGCTTCCAGTTCGGGCGGGCGGATGCCGCGGGCCTGCAAGGCCTGGATGTCCAGGATTTCCAGCGGGTCGCCCTTTTCCTTGGTGGTATCGAGGGTCTTGGCCGCGGATTTCACCGCCTGATCGAAGGTCATGGCGGCGTTCAGGTTGCCGCCCGCGCCGCCGCCGACTCCGGTGCACTCGACGGGCAACATGGTCCCGTCGCCGGCCTCGATGATGACGAAGGCATGGCCGGGAATCAGCACCAGGTGGGGCTTGGCGCCGGCCGCCTGCGCGATGGAACACCACAGCAGCGCCAGTTCGACGCACAATCCGGTGTTCCCGTAGATCACGTCGCGGGGCATGCGAATGCTCTGCACCAGGCTGCTGACGTCTTGGACGTTGTCCGGAACTCCCTTGGCGCCCGAGTAAGTCATGCCCAGCGAGACCATGTAGTCGTAGACGCTCCTGGCCATGGCGATCATGTCCTTGCCCTTATCCATGGTGCTGATGCCGCCGTAGGCTTCGCTGACCTTGGCGTAGAAGGTCTTCACCACCTGATCTTCGTCGGTAACGAAAGACACCAGCAAAGGGTCGTTGTCGAAGACGTCGTAGTAGGTGAGGACTTCGTTGGCGGGAAGGTTGGTGTAGGAGAACTCGCTCAAGCCGCGGAACTCGAAATCGCGCTTCTCGAGGCGCGGTTCGGGGGCGCCGTCGTAGTCGATCTTGACCTCGAGCGTGGCTGGAGTTCTGGTCCGGATATTGGTGACCTTGGCGGGAAACTTGGGGTAGTACACGAAGACCACGGTTTCCCCGGGAAGAATCTCGGCGACCTCGTCGGGGGTGGTCCAGCCGATGTAATCGGGGATCTGATAGGAGATCTTGACGTTCTTCAAGGAGCCCTTGCCGGTGTTCTCCAGAACCGACTTGGCGAACCAGTACTTGCCCCTGGCGGCTTCCGGATTGCCGTAGGTCTTGTAGGCCACGGTCATCACCGTGGGCTGCCAATACACCTTGGCGGAGAGCACGCCGCCGCCGCGGCCAAAAACCACCCAGCACAGCAGCAGCAGCAGGCCGAGCGCCAGCAACCCCAGGCCGCCGAACAGCGCCAGCTTGCGTGGCGATGGGACCCGGGCGGCGGGCGGCGGCGGAACGGAAACGGGGGCCAGCGGTTTCTGCACCGGGCCGGGAACGACGGGCACCGCCACGGTGGCCTGGGCTTGCTGCCGGGTGGGAACGTCGGGGGCGGGGACGACTTCCACGGTGTCCAGCCGGGGTAGACGTCCACTTCAAATTCCGGGCCACCCGCGCCCAACTGGACGCGGTCGCCGGGAGCCAGCCGGATCTCTCCCTGGATGCGGTGGTGGTTGACGAAAGTGCCGTTGCGGCTCCCCAGATCGGCAAGCGTCAGCGTGAGCGGGTCGCGGCTGGCGACGGCAAGCTTGGCGTGGCGCCGGCTGACCATTTCGTCCCGGCCGGGATCGAAATGGACGGTGCAGCCCGCCTCGCGGCCGAAGATCGCTTCAACCAGGGATTCGACCGGGAACTCCTCGGTTCTGGCGTCGGCCCCAAGGTGGCGGATGACGATGCGCTGTTCCATTTTTCGTAGTCTCCAATAATGCGCTTAACCCCAACAAGATGTGGGTATCTTATCACAGCGGCAATGTGCCGCGAACGCTCGCTGCGGGGCTCGCGGCGATTCCGTTCGCCGCACACCTTGTGTTGCCTCTCGCGGCGCATGCAGGCGTCGCGGCAACGGGCGGCGGTGGCGCCTTCATAGCGGGCCGGGCCGCCGGCCTGGCGACGGACTACGGACCGGCGCTGGGGGGCCATCCGGGCGTTTCCGCCGGTGTGAACGGCGCCTGGCGAACGGCCGCCTGGGCCGCGGTTGCGGCCAGCAGCGCGGCGGCGCCTCCGGCGGCTATGAAGAAGAGATCTTCCAGGCTCAGCGCGCCCTGGGGCCATTGCGCGCGGCAGATGAGGGTGCCCATCGCCAGCATGGCTAGATAGGCCATATCCGGGCTATGGAATCTCCGGCGGATCAAGCGAAACGCGATCACGGACAGAGGGGAGAGGAAGATGCCGATTTCGGTATCGCCGAGGCCGCCGCTGCTGGACGACCCGAAGTCGTTGGCGAATCTCATGAACGGTACGAAGGTGCTCAGGGTCAGGGTGGTCTTCGAATTCAGGCCGTATTCCAGGTACGGATTGATATCGAACTGGCGGAAGCTTCCGCCATCGCCGAAAGCGTGGAGTTTGCCCGAGGGATCGAACCAGTGCGAGGTGTCCGGAAACGAAAAGCTGACGATGACTTGGCCGTGTCCCGATTCCCGAGTCCAGGCGGCGCCGTGCAGCGGCGCGCAGCACCAGCCGGCGATCCACGCCAGGACAGCGCTGCGAACGATTCCGCGTCTCACTTTGAAGATCCCGCCTCCTGGGAAGCTATCGGCGGTTGGCGGCGGGACTTTAGGGCGAGTTTCTCGGGCGGGACAAACGGGAGGTGAGTGCCCGGGGGCGAAAACCTCGGGGACAGACGGCTCCGTCCACGCGGCGCGGTGGGACCCGGTGCTTCGGCGGAAGACGCTGGGCGCCTTGGGACGGAGCCGTCAGTCCCCGCGTTTTCGCGGATTTCCGCAGCGGCCGGGGCGGCTGAGCCGGTCCCGAACCCGCGTCGCGGCGGATGGAGTTGCGGCCCGGCCAGCCGCCCCGAGCGATCCCCGCCACTTGTGCTACAAAGAAAGGTGCGTGAGCGGGCGGGCGGCCAGCACGAATGATGTCTGACGTGCCGATTCTCATTCCGGCCTACAAGCCGGGCGAGCCGCTCGAGGGGCTGGTCCGCGCTCTGCTCGACCTGGGCGTGCGCAACATCGTGGTGGTGGACGATGGCAGCGGGCCCGAGTACCGCGATTTTTTCCGCCGCGTCTCGCTCCCCGGCGTTCACCTCGTGGAGCACGCCGTCAACCTGGGCAAAGGCGCGGCCCTCAAGACCGGGTTGAATTTCGCCCTGGTGAAGTTTCCCGCCTGCCCCGGCGTGGTCACGGCCGACGCCGACGGGCAGCACCATCCCGAGGACATCGTGCGCGTGGCCGCGCGGCTGGCCGAACACCCCGAGGCGCTGGTGATGGGCGTGCGCAGTTTCGGGGAGCGCGCGCCGTTGCGCAGCCGGCTGGGGAACGACGTGACGCGCGTGCTCCTGCGCGTGGTGCTGGGCCAGAACCTGGCCGATACGCAGACCGGCCTGCGCGGCATTCCGGCTACGCTCGTTCCGCACCTTCTGCGCCTCCCCTCGGCGGGGTACGAGTTCGAGCTCGACATGCTGATCGCCTGCAAACACCAGGGTTGCCCGGTTCTGCAGTGTCCCATCCGAACCATCTACCTGGAGGGCAACCGAAGCTCGCACTTCCGCCCGGTTTTCGACTCCATGCGGATCTACTTCCTGCTGTTCCGCTTCAGCGTGTTGTCGGTGCTCACCGCGGTGCTGGATAACGTGGTGTTCGCCGTGACCCTGCCGCACACCGGGAACATCGGGCAATCGCAGATCGCCGGGCGGTTCGTGGCCATGGTGTTCAACTATCTGGGCGCGCGGCGGGTGGTCTTCCATTCGCGGCAGCGGCACGCCGTGGTCCTGCCCAAGTACGTCTTCCTGGTGATCGTCAACGGCGTTTTCTCGTATGCCCTGATCCAGTCGTTCATCAAGCTGCTGGGGCTAGGCGCGATTCCCGCCAAGCTGACCGCCGAGGGGCTGCTGTTCATCGCCAATTTCGCCATCCAGCGGGATTTCGTTTTCACGCGGCGGAGATCCACGCCCGCCGCCACGGACTGGGACAGCTACTACACCAGCGTCCCCCCTACCGCCAGGCTGACGCGCCGCTACACCACGGCCACGCTGCTGGATGCCATCCGCCGCCACGCCGCCGCCGCCGCGGGCGAGGCGGGGCTTTCGATCGTCGAGATCGGCGGCGCCAACAGTTGTTTTCTGGACGGCATCCTGGCCGGAGTGCGGTGCGCCCGCTACGATATCGTCGATACCAACCGCTACGGACTGGAGTTGCTCGAGAAGCGGCTGGGGAGCAACCCGGCGGTACACCTGCACCGCCAGAGCGTGCTCGACATGTCGCTCCCCAGCCAGGCCGACGTGGTATTCAGCGTCGGCCTGGTGGAGCATTTCGACGCGCCGGGAACCCGCGCGGCGGTGCTGGCGCATTTCGACGCGCTGCGTCCGGGCGGCACGCTGATTCTCACCTTTCCCACGCCCACGCTGCTCTACCGCGCCGCCCGCCGGCTGATCGAGGTGGCGGGCCTGTGGAAGTTTCACGACGAGCGGCCACTGGGGACGGCGGAAGTCGCCGAAGCCATCCGCGAGCGGGGCGAGGTGGTGTATCGAAAGGTTCTCTGGCCGCTGATTCTAACCCAGCAGATGATCGTCGCCAGGAAGCGCTGAGGGCGGGTTTTTTGGGCGATTTACCCAAGCCCCCACCGGAAACAAAGGACTTACGGCTCTTTTTTGGGTAAATCGCCCAAAACTCGCGGGTTTGGCCGCCGCCCCGCGCCCGCGCTACGCCCCTAACTCCGCCACAATTTCCGCCGCAATCGCCCGCGCGCGCGGCAGTTCGCCGGGCGGCAGGCTGATGGCGCCCACGCGCGCGTGGCCGCCGCCGCCGTACCGCTCGCAGATGGTGGCCAGGTTGTGCGCCGGCTCGGAGGGCGGCCACGGGTTCGAGCCCACCGATATCTTGGTGCGGAAACTCGAGGGGCTCACCGACACCGTGTAGGTGGATTGCGGGAACAGGTAGTACGGGATGAACTTGTTGTAGCCCTCCATGTCGTGGCCCGCTAGGTCGAAGAACACCACGCCGCGGTCCACGCGCGCGGCCTGGCGGATGAGCTCGATGGAAGCCACGTGGCGCCGGTAGAGCGGCTCGTAGAGCGCCTGCACTTCGGGCTCGGCCACGATCTCGGCCAGTTGCCGCCGCTGCATCCACCGGATCACCCGCTGCACGATGTCGGAGGTCTTGGCCGCCTCGATCACCAGCGTGAGCTGCATGGCCGGCGCGCCCAGTTCCACCGCCGTGCGGGCGTCGGGATATTGCGCGCCATCGATGACGAGGCTCCACTTCAGCAGGTCGTCCAGGTCGGGCGCGTGGAAACCCCAGCGCTCGCGCGCCACCTTGGCGATGAACGCCGTGCAGGATTTGAAGGTGGGGTCGTAGAGCTTGCGCCCGCTGGTGTCGCGGCGGAAGTGCTCGGCGTCGGCCTGGCTGAGGAAGGCGCTCTGATGATGGTCGAACCACCAGGTGAGCCGCGGATCGCTCGAGTACTTGAAATCGACGATGGCATTTTCGTCGCCATCGAACCAGGCGGCGTCGAACTGTTGGGATGCCGTGTGAGCCATTCCCGTGTATCGAAACTCCGCATCCGGGTGAACCGCGCCCGCGATGAAGCGGCTGAAGTAGGCGGCCGAGGCCGCTCCGTCGAAGCAATGATCGTGGTACAGCACGCGTTCGAGCATTTGGAGTGGAAAACCTATCAGCTTGCCTGAATCGGATAAGAAATGCAACTCCCCGGCCAAGATAATTGCGAAAATCTTTCGATCTGGGCCTCCGATTCTGGTACAGTTGTGGAAAACCTATGCCATCCATCCCCGGCTGGGACCAATACTACCTGGATATCTGCCAGGCCGTGGCGCGCCGCAGCAAGGATCCCAACACCCAGATCGGCTGCGTGATCGTGGGGCCGAACCACGAGATCCGCTCCACCGGCTACAACTCGTTTCCGCGCGGCATCCGCGACGACGTTCCCGAGCGGCTGGCGCGGCCCGCCAAGTATCTCTGGATCGAGCACGCCGAGCGCAACGCCATCTGCAACGCCGCCCGCGCCGGCACGCCCACCGAGCACTGCACCATCTACGTCGAAATCATGCCCTGCATGGACTGCGCGCGATCGGTGGTGCAGGCGGGGATCACCTCCGTGGTGGTCTCCGCCGAGCGAATGGCGCAGTACTCCAGCGAGTACTACAACGATCACTTTGGCCTGGTGGAAACGCTCTTCCAGGAAGCCGGCATCTCGGTCCGGCGGGCCTGATGCCGCGGGGCTACCGGGTCCCGGCGCCGCCGGCCGGGGGCGCCGTGGTTTTCGCGGGTTCGGGCACGTGCCGGTAGAAGCGGTGGTGGCATCCGCGGCACCGGAAGGGGCGCTTCCGGAACGCGGACATCAGCGAATCCATGAGCCCGCCATGTGCCGACGGACGAACGTCCCGGCCACCGCACGCCGGACATCGCAACTCGCCAGGCAGTTCGCTCACACGCAGCTCCCTTGGTCAAGAGCCTAGCAGGTTTTGGGACGGTTGTTAACGGCGCTGGCCGGTTTCCGGTCTACCGCGCCAGTTTCTCCAGGTCCGCGGGCTCGCCGAAGGCCACTCCAGCCAGCCCCGGATCGATGTTCCGCAGCAATCCCGTCAGTACGCTGCCCACGCCCACTTCCACGAAGCGCGCCGCGCCCAAGCGAGCCAGGCAGCCGATGGAATCCATCCAGCGCACCGGGTTGGGAACCTGCCGGTACAATCCCTCGCGCGCTTCCGCCCCGCCGCGGATTTCGCGGGCCTGCCAGTTGTTCACCAGGGGACAGGAAAGGTCGCGGAATGCGGTCGAGTCCAGGTCCGCGCGGAGACGCTCCTGGGCGGGCTGCATGAGGGCGCAATGGAATGGCGCGCTCACCGGCAACAGCACCGCGCGCCGCGCTCCGGCGGCCCTGGCCAGATCGATGGCGCGCTTGACGGCGGCGGCGTCTCCGGCAATCACCACCTGGTCGGGCGAATTCAGGTTGGCCGCGCTCACCACCCGGCCCTCGGCGGCTTCCCGCAGGATGCCATCCAGCTTGCCCTCGGGCAGTTTGAGCAGCGCCGCCATGGCGCCCACCCCGGGCGGGACGGCTTCCTGCATATAGCGGCCGCGCTTGCGCACCAAGCGGATGGCATCGGCGAACCGCAGGCTGCCGGCGGCCACCAGCGCCGAGTATTCGCCCAGGCTGTGGCCGGCGACGAAATCCGGCGTCCAGCCTTGCTCGCGCAACACCTCGAAGGCCGCGATGGACACCGCCAGCAGCGCCGGTTGCGTGTTCTCGGTGAGCTTGAGCTGCTCGTCGGGGCCTTCGAAACAGAGTTGCGAGATGGGGAAGCCAAGCGCCGCGTCGGCTTCGTCGAAAACGCGGCGCGCCGCTGGGAAGCTCTCGGCCAGAGCCTTTCCCATGCCGGCCGCCTGGGAGCCTTGTCCGGGAAAGAGAAATGCCGTTTTGGGTGTCAAGAGGGAATTATAACGTTTGGCGGCGGGAGGCTGGCTCGCCGGGCATGGCGGAAGTCCGGCTGCCGGGTTTGCGCCGCCTGGGTACTCCGCGCCCACCGTGCCAGGAATCCGGCGGATCGCGAAGACCGCCCAGCCGTCCGGGCAGCGGACCTTCATCGCCGTGGTAAGCGCCGGGGCGCCGGCGGTTTCCGCGTGGGGCGGCTCCGCGGCATCGGTTGGCGGGACGGCGGTGTACGGGCGGATGGCTTGGTGGATGCGGCCCTGCGGCAGTTCGCCGGCGCCGAAGCGGCGGTTCCGGAATGGGCGCCACTGTGCAGGCTTGGTGCGATTTATCACAGCCGGCTGGCCACGTTGCCTGCAAAGGTCCCGGCTATTTCGAACGCATGAGTCAGTTTTCCTTCGGGTGTCGCTTCGTTCTATGAAAGGTGCATTATGACGACCCGAAGCTTTCGGAACTCTCTCACGCTGCTTTCCGCGCCGTTCCGGCGCATTCTATCCGCCGGCTCGCTGTTGGGGATCGCTTGGCTTGTGGGCTTACCGGGGCCGTCCCCAGCCCTGGCGGCCGACTACTATGTCTCCCCAAGCGGTTCCGACAGTTTCCCTGGAACCCTCAGCCAACCCTTCCTGACCATTCAGAAAGCCGCTTCGGTCATGGAGGCCGGAGACACGGCCTTCATTCGCGCCGGAACCTACCGGGAGACCGTGACTCCGAAGAATTCGGGCACACAGAATGCGCCGATCACGTTTATGCCCTACAACGGCGAATCGGTGACCGTCAGCGGCGCCGACGTGATCCCGGCGAGTTCGTGGACCCTGTCGAGTGGGAACATCTACAGGGCGCCCATGTCGTGGGATCTTGGCAACGGCGCCAACCAGGTGTTCCTAGATGGGCAGATGATGATCGAGGCGCAATGGCCGAATACCACGCTGGATGTTTCGCACCCCACGGTCGCCCAGACTAGCGGGGGCTCTTACGTGAACGGCGGAACGGGCCTTTGGACAGGGACCATCACCGACGTGAATCTGCCTTCAAGGCCCGCTGGCTATTGGAATGGCGCGACTCTAAACATCTGTCTGGGCCCATGCTACATCTGGCAGAGCGGGCCGGTTACCGATTCCTCGGTGCCCCAACAGCTTACCTTCACATTCAGCAATCAGGGTGGCTCGCTGGTGCCCGGCGCCAACAACCCTTATTTCCTGACGGGAAAACTCACCGAGCTGGATGCACCCGGCGAGTGGTTCCGCGATAGCGGCACGGGTAACCTGTTTTTCCAGACCCCGTTGGGCGACAACCCGTCTCAGCATTCCGTGGAAGCCAAGCACCGGTCGCTCGCCTTCAATCTCAACGGCCTTTCGTTCATTACGGTGCAAGGAATTGCCTTGTTTGCGGCCACGATCACGTCTAATCCCCAGAGCCAGTACCTGGTTCTGGATGGTCTGCAGTGCCAGTACATCGCGCATGTCGCTCTTCCGTTAGACCAGGGCTCGTATTACACGGGCGGCGACGCTGGAGTTAAGGTGAGCGGAATGAATAACGTTCTGCGGAACAGTTCAATCGCGTTCAGCTCCGGCAGCGGCGTCTTCCTGGAAGGGACAGGGCAGCGCGCCTTCAATAACGTCATCCACGACATCGACTACCGGCCGACTTATGCATCGCCAATATTCGCAGGAGCAAGCGACGATGGCGTTTCCCAGCAAAACCTGCACCTCATCGCATACAACACCATTTACAATTCCGGCAGGTTTGGGGTTTACCACACGCAGCAGTTTGGAACCGGACGCATCCTCCATAACGAGATTTACGACTTCGGCCTGCAGACAAATGACTTGGGGGGTACGTACACATGGGAGACGAATGGGATGGGAACCGAGATCGCCTACAACCTCAGCCACGACGGTCAAGGGTTGCTCCTGAATAACTCGCAGGTTTATGTGGCGGGAATCTACCTCGACGGCGGGAGCAGCAACTTTATCGTCCATCACAACGTGGTCTGGAATACGCAATGGGGGCTTAACATGGAAAATCCGAGCACCAACGAGCGGCTTTACAATAACACCTTCGTTGGCGCCGGCAGCAGCTTTATTCCTTACGGCAACGACCAGCTCCCAGGCACGGCGATTCAGAACAATATCTTCGTCGGTCCAATCCAGGCGACCCCGATCGGCGCGGTCATGACCAACAACATTTTTCCCCCCACCGACCCCCAGTTCGTCAATCCGGCGGCCTACAACTTCCAGTTGAAGCCCACCTCGCCGGCCATCGCCGCCGGGTTGGCGATTCCGCCCTATACCAACGGCTACTCGGGATCCGCCCCGGATATCGGCGCTTACGACCACACCAAGCCGCCGTGGAAGGCCGGGGCCCAGAACGCCGCATATGTCGCCGCGCCCAGCTACGCACCCACCCTCACGCCCGGAACCGTCGCGGTGGTCACCGGCTCCGTTCCCTTCGATTCCGGAGCCTCCGTGGTGGTCACCGACGGCGCGAACGTCGATTGGCCCGCGCCTCTGGTGTATGTCATCGCGTCGCCGCCGCAGTTGGCGTTTCAGGTTCCACCGAACGCGGCCCCTGGAGTCGCCATGATCGCTATCGCCAATGGCGATGGCGCCATCTCGCTTACCTCCGCCCCCCTCTTCGCCGGCGCACCGCCCATCGTCATCGCCGCCAGCCAGGGATCGGGGCAGCGCGCAACGGTCAATACGCCATTTGGCACGGCTTTGCAGGCTACGGTGACCACTGCGAGCGGGACTCCCGTGCCGAACGTGGCGGTGACTTTCGCCGTGCCGGCGACAGGCGCCGGCGGCACTTTCGAGGCGTCGGCGACGGTTGCCACCAACTATGCGGGCGTCGCCGTGGCGCCCGATTTCACGGCCAACGCGGTTGCGGGCAGCTATACCGTTACGGCGAGCGCCTCGGGAGCCGGTGCGCCGGCGGCGTTCAACCTGACTAATCAGGCTCAAACCAGCTCCGGTACGCCGGCGGTCGCCACTGGCGGCGTAGTGAGCGCGAGCGCGTTCGGAGAATTCGCATCCGCCGCGCCCGGCTCCTGGATCGAGATTTATGGAACCAACCTGGCATCCGATTCGCGGTCCTGGCAGACGAGCGACTTCACCGGCGTCAATGCGCCCATTGTGCTGGATGGAACTTCGGTGACCATCGGCGGCCAATTGGCGTTCTTGGACTACATCAGCCCCACACAGGTGAACGTACAGGTGCCGAATGTCGCGGCTGGAACGCAGCCACTGGTGGTGACCGCCGGTGGTAACAAGAGCGCGCCCTACAATCTGACGATCCAGGCCGTCGATCCCGGATTGCTGGCGCCGGCGAGTTTCAAGATCGGCGGGTTGCAGTACGCCGTGGCAATCGATGGGAGCGATTATGTGGCGCCGGCGGGGGCGATTGCGGGCGTGACTTCCGCGCCGGCCAAGCCGGGAGACGCGATCGTGCTCTACGGAGTGGGATTCGGTCCGGTGAACCCGTCGATTCCGGAAGGGCAGATCGTGCAGCAGCAGAATGCGCTGCCGTCGTTCGGCATTTCCATTGGCGGCGCGCCGGCCACGGTGCAGTACGCGGGGCTCGCGCCGAATTACGTGGGGCTGTATCAGTTCAACGTGGTGGTGCCGGCAATCGCGGCGAACAATGCGGCGCCGGTGACGTTTCAGGTGGGTGGGACGGCGGGGACGCAGACGCTCTACCTGGCGGTCCAGTGAGGGATGCGGGCCTATATGTTGCCGACAATGGCAACCGCCGCGTCCGAGTGGTGCAGCCCGCGGCCGGACGGGCGGCCCGGCCACGATTCCGGTGCAATGACGTGCGGCCGGGGGCCAACTTTTTTTCCGGCGCCGTGAGTCGGTTTTCCTTCCGGTGTCGCTTCGTATATGAGAGGTAGATCATGACGACCAGATATCTTCTGAAATTTCCGGTACTGCTTTCCGCGCTGCTCCCGGTGCAAAGCGCCTTTTGCGCAACGGGAACCGCGCCGGCGGGCGGGGCGGTCTCGCCGGTGGTGCGCCCCGTCTTGTTCGAGCCCGGCCCGGATGCGGGCGAGTATCGCGCCCACACATCCGGAGGCTGGCTAAGGCTGACCGCCGCGGGAATCGAGTTCGCCACCGCCGGCCGGCCCATCATCCGCCTTGCCCTGGTTGGCGGGCGGCGCGCGGAACCACTCGGCGACGAGTTACTCCCGTCGACTTCCAGTTACTTCCTGGGCAGCGATCCCCAGGGCTGGAGAACCGGCGTGGCCAATTATGCCAAGGTCCGCTACCGTGGCGTGTACCCGGGCACGGATCTCGTGTTTCGCGGATCGGGGACGGCTCTGGAGTACGATTTCGCGATCGCTCCAAACGCCGATCCCTCCCGGATTCGCATGCGCTTCGACGGCGCCGCGAAGCTGTCGGTAACCGCGGAAGGGGATCTCCTCGTCGACGGATGGTTCACCGGGCGCCGCCCGCGCGTTTATCAGGAGTCGGCGCAAGGCCCGCGAGAGATCGGCGGGCGGTTTCGAATCCACCGCGACCGCACGGTCTCGTTTGAAACCGGCCCCTACGACCACACGCGCGCGCTGACGATCGACCCGGTGATCGCGTACACCTCGTATCTGGGAGGCTTGGGCCAGGACAGCGGCGCGGCGATAGCGACGGACAAGGCTGGAAACATCTACGTGGCCGGCTGGACCGATTCGAGGAATTTTCCCGCCGGCACCGGCCCCGTATATGGGCAGGCTCCCAACATGAGCCAGAACGGCTTCATAACCAAGTTCGCGCCGATTGCGGGAGGCAGAACCCAGCTTCTCTTCACGGTTTTCCTGGGCGACAATCTTACGAACCCGAACGCTATCGGCGGGACCATGTTGAAAGGTCTGGCGGTAGATTCCGGCGGCAACATCGTCGTGGTGGGTTACTCGAACTCCACCAATTACCCAGCCGTGAATGCGGTTCAGCCGAACATCGCCCCGGTATGGTCTTGTTCGTTGGGTAACGCTCCGGTGCCCTGCTGGGTGGGGGTACTGACCAAGATTGCACCGAGTGGCCGGTCCCTGGTCTTTTCCACCTACTATGGGGGCAGTGCCTCAAACTGGTTCACCGGCGTGGCTCTGGATGCCGCCGACGCTATCTACGCGGTGGGGAATGCTGGCGGACCGGCGGCCGTGCCGGGAACCCAGGGAGCCATCCAGACTTCCTTCACCGCCGCCGACAGCATGGAGATGGTTCGCTTCGACCCCACCGGAAAGCTGCTGTACGCCACCTACCTGGGAGGCAGCGGCATGCAGGTGGCCAACTCGATCGCCGTCGAGAAGCCGGGCGTCGCCTGGATCGGCGGGTGGACCAATTCATCGGACATACCCACCACCGGCAACGCGTTCCTTGCCAAATACACGGCAACCGTGGCGAGCGCATACCTGGCGCGGATCGACACGACGCAGTCCGGATCGGCCGGTTTGACCTATGGCACCTTCTATGGCGGCCCGCTCGGCGAGGCGCAAGTGAACAAGCTCTTTCTGGATCCTTCCGGGCAGGTGGTGTTTTGTGGCGGAGCGGCTTCCAACCTGCCGGTAACTTCAACCGCGATGCAATCCTCCCCACCCGGGTGGCTGCCATCCGAGAACATTCTGTTCAACGGAGACGGATTCATCGCGCGCATCAACCCGGCGATCGCAGGCGCCAGCGGGTTGACCTACTCGAGCTTCATCGGCGGCAGCGACCTGGACTGGGCGCAAAGTTGCACCCTGGACCCGCAGGGCAATTTCGTGGTCGCCGGCGGAACTTATTCCGCAAGCCCGTTCCTGACTCCCGGTTCGCCGATTCCCTACAAGGCCGTCGGCAGCGCCCCCAACGTCTTCGTGATCCGCATCGACCCAACCAAGGCGGGAGGGCTCATCGAGAGCATGTTGTTCGGTGGTGAAGCGGACGACGAGGTCTACGGCATGGCGACGGACTCGAACGGCTTCGCCTATCTGACGGGCCTGACATTCTCTCAGCGCTTCCCGGTGAGCGGCGGTGCGTTGCAGCCGGCCAATGGCGGAGACAACCTGGCGGCCTCGGCGCTAGGGTGCTGCGGCGACGCGTGGCTCTCTCAGCTCAACCTCAACGTCCTTCAGCCAGCCGTCGCGGAACTGGCTCTGGACGGCGGCGACTTCCAGTCGGGCGCGGCAGGCTCGGCGCTTCCCCTGCCGCTGAACGTACACCTGGCGGACGCCAACGGCAACCAACTGCCGCTGGCGGGTTACCAGGTGGCGTTCACGGCCACCGGCGGCATCACCTTCGCTTCATCGGCGACGGGCCTTACGGACGGCAGCGGAGTCACCGGAGTCCTCGTACAGCTCGGCTCTGCCAGCGGCACGGTAACCGCAACTATCGCCGGCTCGGCGATCAGTTACACCTTCCACGTGTATGTGGGTTCCGGCCCCGTTCCGCAATCGGTTGGGGTTGCCTCGGGGAACAACCAAAACGGCGCGCCTGGCGCCGCGCTGCCCAGTCCGCTGGTCGTGCAACTGCTCGATGCCAAGGGCGCCGCGCTGTCCCTATCCAACGTGAACGTGCTGTTCAAGCCCACCAACGCGTCGGTATCGGCGGCCATCGTGCCCACCGATTCCAACGGGCGCGCGTCGGTTACGGTCACGCTCGGCTCGCAAACCGGAGCCGCCAGCGTGCAGGCGGTAGTGGGCGGCGCCGGCACGGTTACGGCCAGTTTCACGGTCGGGAATGTGCCGGCTATCGACCATACCGCCAATGCCGCCAGCGGAGTAAATGGCCCGGTTGTGCCAGGCGAGTATCTGTCCATCTACGGCAGCCACCTCGGGCCCACCACTGGCGTGCTGTCCCAGGCGGCCAGCGGCGAAGAGAAGGGGTTGGGCGGAGTGAAGGTCACGTTCGGCACCATCGAAGCGTATCTCGCTTATGCATCGGCCACGCAGTTGAATGTCCTGGTTCCCTATGGCATCGGCGGATCGAGCGTCACGGTTCAGGTGAGCTACAACGGCGCACAAGCGTCCCTCAGCGTGCCGGTTGGCGCAACCTCGCCGGGCATTTTCACCACACAGTACGGGCCCGGACCGGCCTGGGTACTGAACTCCCAGGACTCGACCTGGAACAGCGCCGCGAATCCGGCGGCGCAGGGCTCCTACATAGTGTTTTGGGCCACCGGCCAGGGTCAGGTGACTCCCGCCTCCACGGATGGCGCGGTCATCGCCAGCGGGCAGTGGCCGGCGCCGGTGAGCCCGGTGACGGTCATGATCGGCACGGAGCAAGTCACGCCCGCCTGGGTGGGGCTCATCTATACGGGCGAGATTCAGGTGAACGTGCAGATACCGGGCGACGCCCCGGTGAACGGGGCAGTTCCGCTGCAACTGAATATCGGCGGTGTTCTGAGCCGCCCGGACGTGACTGTCTCTATCAAAGCGAAGAATTAGGGGCATGAAGCGGCGTTTCCGCGGGATACACCACCGGAAGGTGAGTGGCAGGCCCCGGAATGGCGACGCGCTCGATTTGCAAACTTGTTACGGGAACTTGGTATGATGATTACTCAATTCAGTTTCCCCAATGAACCAAGGCAAGGGATCCGATGCCGCCGCCGATGGCGACATCACCCGGTTGTTGCGCCAGTGGAGCGACGGGCGCGACCAGGCATTTCGCGAATTACTGCCCCTGGCCTACGACCGCCTGCGGCTTATGGCCGGCGCGCGCATGCGCCGTGAGCGGCCGGATCACACGCTCCAGCCCACCGCGCTGGTCGGGGAACTGTATCTGCGGCTGGCCGGCGCCAGGCTCACGGACTGGAAAGACCGGGAGCACTTCTATAGTTTTTGCGCCAAGGCCATGCGCTGGATTCTCACCGACCACGCCAGGGCGCGCATGCGCGAGAAGCGCCGGGCGGACCTGGCGCTTCCGCACACCGAGGAACTCCGCTGGTTGGGGGCGCGGGAGGAAGACGCTTTCGATCTGGACCGGGTGCTGTCGCGGCTGGAGGAGATCGATCCGCGCAAAGCCAAGATCCTGGAATTGCGGGTCTACCTGAGCTCGACGGCCGAGGAAACCGCGGAGATCCTCAACCTCTCGAAGGCTACCGTGGACCGCGAGATGAGATTGGCTTGCGCCTGGCTTTGCCGCGAGCTGCGGCCCGAGAAGTAGGGTCCCCGGGTTGGAGGGCATTCACATGGATTCGTTCTGGCAGCGCGTCGAAGAACTGTTCAATTCCGCGCTGCAACAACCCGAAGCCGGACGGGAAGCCTGGCTGGCTGCGCAAACCGGGTTCGATCCGGAGATGCGCGACGAGGTCCGCTCGCTCGTCGCTGCGGACTGTAGGAATCGCGAGCTGAGCGAGGCTGCCGCGGACCGTCCCACGGCCCCGCCGCCCGCGCCGGGGCAACGCTTCGGTCCTTACCGCACGGAGCGGCTGCTGGGCCGCGGCGGCATGGGCGCGGTCTACCTGGCGCGGCGCGCCGACGGGCAGTTCGATCAGACCGTGGCGCTCAAAGTGATGGCCGCCTATCTCGCGGGCGAGGAGTTCGAGCGCTCGTTCCGCAACGAGCGGCAGTTGTTGGCCTCGCTCGCTCATCCCAACATCACGCGCCTGCTGGATGGCGGCGTGACCGAAAACGGCGACCCTTACCTGGCGATGGAATACGTCGCGGGCCAGCCTTTGGACCGCTACTGCGACTATCGCAGGTTGACCGTCGAGGCGCGCATCCGCTTGTTTCTCCAGGTGTGCGATGCGGTGGAATTCGCGCACCGCAACCTGATCGTTCACGGCGATCTGAAACCCGCCAACATACTGGTGACCGAGGAGGGCACGGCGAAGCTGCTGGATTTCGGCACCGCCAAATTGTCGCGCGATCCGGAGGCCAGCGTCAGCCAGTTCGCCATTCTGACCCCGCGCTATGCCAGCCCGGAGCAAATTCGCGGCGAGAGGGTGAACACCCTCAGCGACGTGTTCTCGCTGGGCGTGATCCTCTACGAAATGCTGACGGGCGCGTGGCCGTTCGGCGATCCGCTCTCGACCGGGGACGGGATGGAACGCGTGTTGCGCGGACGCGGGGCGACGGCGCCGGCGGCCGCGGTATCGGACGCGGCCGCGGCGGAGCGCTCGGTGAGCCGGGAGCGTTTGCGGCGCCAGCTTGAGGGAGACCTGTCCACCATCCTGCTGAAGATGCTGGATGGCGAGCCGGCCCATCGGTACGGCAGCGTGCGCGAGGTGCGGGAGGATCTGGAACGCTTCCGCCAGGGGCGCCCGGTTCACGCGCGCCCGCGCACGGCCTGGTATGCCGCCCGCAAGTTCGCCTCGCGCAACCGGCTGGCGGTCGCGGTGACGGCCCTGTCGGTCGTCGCGCTGGTGAGCCTGACTATCGTCAGCGTCCATGCCTCCGCCGAGGCGCGGGCCCAGGCCGCGCGCGCTACTCGGGTCAGCCAGTTCGTCCAGAACACCTTTCTGTCCGCCAGTTCGGCCTGGATGAGCCCGCTGCGCGGGAAGCGCGATGCGATTCAGTTCACCGACATTCTGGATAACGCCGCCGGGCGGCTGGGCACGGAACTGGCCAGCGATCCCGCGGCGGAAGTCGAGTTGCGCAACACGCTCGGCCTCACCTACGGCATGCTCGGCGAACCGGTCAAGGGCGAAGCGCAAGTGCTGCTGGGGCTGAAGGCGCTGGCGCGGATTCCCGGCGGCTCGCCTTCGCTGGCCGGCAGCACCTACTTAAACCTGTGCAATACACTCAACTATCAGGGCCGCTTCGCCGACGCGCTGTCCGCATGCCGCCAGAGCCTGGCGATTTGCCGCCCGGGCGGCCTCGACTGCTTGAGCGGTGCGCTGCACGACACGGCTTACGTGGCGGTGTGCGCAGGCGAGCCTTTGCCGGAAGCCGAGCGGTTGTATTGGGAGGGTTCGTCGCGCCCGCCCAGAGGACGGACCCTCGCCACGCAGGTGGCCATCGCGAAGGGCCGGATCGGACTGCTGCGGCTGCGCCAGGGAGATCTGGCCGGTGGCGAACTGCTGCTGTCGGAAGCGGAAGCGGGGCAGCGGGGGAATGGCGACCCGCCCATCGAAATCGTGTCCACGCTTTACGCCCGCGCGTTCGCGGCCGATGTGCGCGGCCGTTACCCGGAGGCCGTGGCGCTGATGAGCGAGGCGCTGGACCTGGCTGTCCGCAAGCGGGCCGCCTTCATGCAGCCCCACGAACTGGCGCTGCAACTGGCCGCCTACGAAGCCCTGGCCGGGAATCCGGGCTCGCTGGCCCGCCTGCGCTCGGTCGAGGGACCGCTGGAAGCCGAAACGGTTGCGCCGGTCGACCACATCCGCAACGACCTGTGGGCGGGGATGGTCGAGGCGCGTTTCGGATCGAAAGCCGTGGCCGAAACCCGGCTGCGCACGGCCCTCGCCACCCGCGAGCGGGAGATGAGCCGGCAGCCCGACCTGAGCGTCGAGATCTGCGTTCGCCTGATGGAATTGTTGCGCGCCTCGGGAAGAGAGCGGGAGGCTGCCGAGACCGCGCGCCAGGGCCTGCGCGCCGCCGAGCTGGCTTACGGCAGCTACTTCGCCGGGCATCCCTTTGTGATGGAGATGCGGAAGAGTCTTCCGTGAAGCCGGCGCAACTACGCCACCCGCACCGACTTGATATTCACGAACTCGCGGATGCCGAGCGCGCCCAGCTCGCGGCCATAACCCGAGCGCTTGACGCCGCCGAAGGGCAGCCGCGGATCGGATGCCACCATGGCGTTCACGAACACCATGCCGGCCTCGATTTCGGCGATGAACCGCCGCTGCTCGGTGGCGTCCGCGGTCCACACGCTGGCGCCCAGGCCGAACTCCGTGTCGTTGGCCAGGCGGATGGCGTCCTCGATGCCGCGGGTGCGGAAGAGCGCGGCCACCGGTCCGAACAGTTCCTCACGGTACGCAGGCGCGCCGGCGGGGACGTCGGCCAGCACCGTGGGCGCGTAGAAGTTGCCGGGCCGCTCGATACGCCGCCCGCCCGTGAGCACGCGCGCGCCCATCTCGACCGAGCGGCGCACCTGCGCGTCGAGCGCGTCCAGAATGGCGGGTGTGGCCAGAGGTCCCACCTCGGTGGTTTCGTCCATGGGATCGCCCACGCGCAGCGCCTCCATGGCGGCTACGTACCGCCGCTCGAATTCGTCCGCCACGCCCTCGTCCACGATGAACCGCTTGGCGGCGATGCACGATTGGCCGTTGTTGACGGTGCGCGCTTCCACCGCGCATGACACCGCGCGGGCGAGATCCGCGCTGGGCATGACGATGAAAGGATCGCTGCCGCCCAGTTCGAGGACGGTTTTCTTGATCCGCCGCCCCGCCCGGCCGGCCACCTCGGCGCCCGCCGGCTCGCTGCCGGTGAGCGAAACGGCCTGGACGCGCGGGTCGTCGACGAGCGCCGCCACCTGGCTGGAAGGGATGAGCAGGGTCTGAAACACGTCTTCGGGGAAGCCGGCGCGGCGGACGATATCCTCGATGGCGAGGGCGCACTGCGGCACGTTCGAGGCGTGCTTGAGCAACGCCACGTTGCCGGCCATGAGCGCTGGGGCGGCGAAGCGGAAGACCTGCCAGAAGGGGAAATTCCAGGGCATCACGGCCAACACGGCTCCGATGGGCTGGTAGCGCAGGAAGGCGCGTCCGGGGCCGGCGTCCACCGGCTCGTCGGCCAGCAGGCGCGCGCCGTGCTCCGCGTAGTAGCGGCAGGCCAGGGCGCACTTGGCCGCTTCGGCGCGCGCGGCGCCGATGGGCTTGCCCATCTCGAGCGTCATCGTGCGGCCCAGGCGGTCGCGCTCGGCCTCCAGGATCTCCGCCGCGCGGGTGAGCCAGCGGGCGCGATCCGCCAGCGGGGTCTGGCGGTAGCGGAGGTAGGCCGCCTGCGCGCGGGCGAGTGCGTCTTCGATCTCGGCGGCGGTGAGCGAGTCGAACGCGCGCAGAGTCTCGCCGGTCGCGGGATTGATGGAGGCGATCATGCCAATATTTTACAGATCCGCCCGGGCGCGGGCGGGGCGCGCCGCTACACGGCGCCGCGGCACTGCGCCCACACACGGGACCGCGAGCGTGAGCGTGTGGCCCGGGCTGGGCGCGCCTTTGCGGGGCACCGTTGAAAGCTCGGGCCGCTCGCTGACGCTCGCGGTTCCGGGCCGGACACGGTCGACATCTCGGGCTAACTGGCCGGAAACGCGGGGCGCATCGGATGGCGACGGGTTGGCAACCTTCCCGGGCGGCCAACGGGCCTCCAAAGAACGAATCGTTCCGCCCGGTCGCGTTGCAGCCCGCGGAAAGCGGGTCCCCGGACGCAAGCGCGTTTGAGGGCAGCCATCGCGGCGAAGCGGCCCTTTTCGCGCTATACTCGGCGCTTGAAAACCGTCTTTCTCGCTCATGCGCGGGCCGACCATGAAGTCGCACGCCAACTGGCCGAATTCCTGGAGTTCGGCTGTGATCTTACTTGCTACGTCGAAGACGGTCTGATTGGCGGAGAGCGGGACCTGATCTCGATAGCGGAGGAGGGCCTTTCCGCCGATGTCCTGGTGCTGTTGCTCTCTCCGGCGTCCTCTCCAGCCCGCTGGGTACGGGAACGGTGGGAGCCGGTCCTTTTCGATGCTGCGAGGCGCGGCGGCGTTGAAGTGGTAACGGTGTTGCTGCACGAGTGTTCCTTCCCGCCGTTGCTGCGGCGCCGGAATTTCATCGACGGGACCGCTAACTGGCTGACTGCCCGGCGGCTGCTGAAGCGTTGGTTCTGGCAACGGGAGCGCGAGCCAGCCACACTGCCCATCACGGAGTTCTCCAGCGGCCTGGAGAACCTGTACGCGACTCTGGCCGATCGCGGCGGCACGGCGCTCGCGAGCGGAGCCGACGCATCACGGTTCGCGCGCGAAGCCGAGCAGGACTTCGAGGCGGTGCTGTGGGTGCCGTGCCAGGGCCGCACCCTGGCGCAGGCCGCGGGAGAGCTGGGCCATCGGCTCGGACTCACGCTCGATGGCACGGCGGAGGACAACTGTCTCCGCATCCGCGATGTGCTGGGGGCGCGCCGCTGCCTGGTGGTGTTGGATGCTCCGGGCCCCGACATTTCAGCCGCACTGACAGCCGGCGGGCGCACGTCGACGGCAGTCACGCTCGACGCGGTGACGATTCCGGAGACGCCGCAGACCCTGGAATACGCCCGCAGTCTGATCGCCGCCCGGCGCTACGCCGAGGCATACGAGCTACTGTACAAGCTGCTGGATGCGGTAGTGGAGCCGGACGCGTGCGCACGCGAGCTGACCTGGATCTGCGAACACTGGGACCGTGTGGAGGAGGCGAATGCGCTGCGGTTCAACTATGGTTCGCCCGGGGGCGAGCAACTGGCGCTTTTTTGAAGCCGGCGCCGAATGAGGCTCGGGCGGTCCGCGGCGGCCGGAGCGGAGCGTTGCAGCCGCATCGATTCGAACCGCCGCGATTGCGCCTGCGGGATTTCGGGCGACGACCATTTGAAGGCGACGTCGCTACCTCGAGAAACTCGACCCAAGCGCAGGCCGCTCCAGGCGCAGCAGTACCCGCCTGTTCATCCCCGTCTGAGATAATGTGTTATTGTGCTGTCGCAAGTGCAGGGAACAATGGGCACAGGTGATTGGATTGCTTGTCCAGAGGGCGAGCAAAGCGTGCCTGGTGCGCCGGACTGCACACGCTTCGAAGTCAGCCGGAGGAGCACGTGTTTGAGAATCAACTGTTTCGGATCGAACGAGTAAACGACAGCCTGCTGTCTGGCCTTGAAAGCAGAGATGCCGCTCTTTGGATTCGAAGCCTGCCGAAGGACCCGCCCAGCCAAGCTGCGCTTGCCGCATTTATCGGATTGCCGTGGAAACTAGTCCTCTCGGAGGCGTACGAACCCAAACTCTTCAGTTCCCTGGAAACTGACACGACCTTCGGCGACCCACTAGCCCGGAAGAGAGGATTCGTCCAGATTGTCGACATGGATCCGTCGCGAATCGACTTTCCACAGCGGTGTCTGCCAATCTATCTCCTAAACGGGCGCCAGAGCGCGTCGGGCCTACCTGATTTCGCGAGCCGTCTCCGGCGGATGACGATGCTGGAGGAACTGCGGCGTTCGTCTGTCCGTCACCTTCTCATCATCTCGGTTCAGGACGATCCGGTTCCGCTGGACCTGAAGGACCTCTGGTCGTCTGGATTCAGATCCTCGCTTACCTTTGCTTCGGATGCTTCAGGTACTGACTCTCTGCTGACCCGCTGGCTTCAAGAAGCGCCCATTGGCACGTCAGCGAGCCTGCTAACAACGTCCGCTGGACAAGCGATTCAGGACATCCTTGCCCGCTATACAGCGACATACCCGGAGGAGCGGAGAGTAGTTCGGATACGCGACGTTCGGGGCAGGCTTCACAAGGTAGACGTAACCGACGCTGACGAGCCGGAACGGCCTATTACAGAGTCGTACTCCTTAATTGAGGATCGCGATCTAAGTCCCCTGACCCCAGAGGAGCTCACAGAAGAGGACTTTGTCGCGTTCTTTCGAGACCCGACAGGTTCGTGGCGGCCCTATGCGGCAGGACTGCCTTGGATCCGCGATACTCAGTGCGGTAGAAGGCTAGGCAGCTATCTCAAGAGACTCGACACGGTTGGAACGGAGGAGAACTGTATCGCATACATCTCATCCGAGTCTGGAGCGGGCGGGACAACTCTGGCGCGCTCGTTGGCTTGGGAATGTGCACGCGAGGGCTATCCCGTCTTGCTGGCAAAGCAGGCGCCGTTTGTGCCCGACGCACTTCCGATCGTCAACTATTTGACCCGTGTGCACCTCGCGACATCTACCCAACTCGCTCGCGATCTCGGGTCAGCGGATGCAGCGAAGAATCCCGAACGGGATTCCCCGGCGCGCCTTTACCAGTGCCCTTGGTTAATTGTGTTTGACAGCTTCCACTGGCAGTACAGGGAGGGCGAACTCGTCAGGTTCTTAAAGCAACTCGGCAAATCTGGCCGACCTGTATGTGTGCTCGTCGTAACTGGAACGGTGTTGGGAGAGGGATTCGTCAGCGGGTCGCTCTTCAAGGAGCTCGCAGAGCTGAACCACGCCATCGAACTAACCGAGGCTGAGCAACTCGGCGATCATCTTAACAGATTCCTTCGGCACTACGGTAAACAGAGGGAAAGGTGGCAATGGGAGAAATTCTACCGGGATCACACGGTCCGTTACCTGGAGGGCACCGCTGCGTTCTGGGTCACACTGTCCTTCTGGATTCAAGGACAATACGACCTGACGGAATCGATTCAGGAGTGGATGTATCGTTCCTTCAAGCAGAATGCTGTCGACCGAGGGCTTCAGGAGGCGATTCTCCGGATAGCTGCCCTGAGCACAGAGCGCCTCCCGCTTCCTGAGAGTTTGCTGCCGCGGTCGAGGAGTGAGTGGCCGATTTCGCATCTTCTAACCGACGCGAAGCCGGATCTGGCCGCCTTGGGGTTGGTGCGCATTCGCTCAGATGGCGAAGAGCACTGGGCCCTGATTCATGACATTCTGGGCCGATTCCTGATCAACGCCCTTTTCTACGACTTCTCATCGCGCAACGAGCTTGGGTTTGCCGCTGCGAAGGATCCGGAACACCTGCGGTTCCTATTGCTTAGACAGATATCGGCTGAACCAGCGTTGGGCGAGCGGGCGTACCGACAGATCGGAGAAGAGTTCGCTACCTCAATTTTCAAGATTGACCCAGATCATGGGCACAGCAACTTCGTTGCGCTATGGCGGGATGTTCTCAACGCTCTCCATGCGATGCCAAGGACGCTGCGAGACACCAGCCGACTGTTCCGACACCACATGGCCGTCTCAAGGCGTCGGATCGCAAAGCTGGATGCAAAGCTTTACTGGGTCACGGACGATGAGAGGATTAAGCTTCTCAATGACGCAGTAATAGACATCACTTTTGCGCTGACTCACATACAATACACGCCCGGGTCCGAATCTAACCTCAATCTGCTTAATTCGCTCGCGAATGCGTACTTCGATCTTGCGGAGGCCGAGGCCGCAAGAGGGGCCACACCCGAGCGGATAGCCGAAATCCGAAGGTTGGCGAACGACGCCACGCGAAGGGCGTACGATGAGAATCCGACAAACTCTTTCGTGATTGAGACTTATGTCAAGAATCTCCTGCAGAGCGCGCAGGGTTCATCGCAGCATGGGATCGAGGAGTGCGTTGATGCCCTCGGAATTCTTTTCTCAGCGCTGTCATCCAACGAGTCGCTCTATCGCGCATCACAACTCGGCAGTCTTGCTGATCGGGCGCTGAGCATCCTGTTTCAAAAAACGCCACAGAACTTTGAGGAACTTGAACCTTCCAGCGCAGTCGATGTTCTCGTATTGGCGTGGAACTCGCTCGCTGGGGGCAGCCCGACGCGGGGAATGTCCCTGACAGAGGTGCCCGAAGCTAGCCGTACACGAGCGCTCGAAGTACTGACCCATCCCGCTGGGCGAGGCAGTATGCAGGTGATTCGCTTGCGTTACGATTTGATGTGTATTAGCCAGCCGTCAGCATTTGGGCAGCAGTTGGAACTAGTCGAGCAACTCCAGGCAAGCAATTACCGAATATCGCCCCAGCTCAGGTTGGAATACGCGATCCTTCTCTATCAGAACGCCCGGTTCCTGGAAGGCGACAAGGAGTTCCGCCTCTTGCGACAGCTCTGGCGCGAGAGCGAGCAGTTCGTCGAGGTGCCGGAAAGGTTAAGGTGGTTACGCAGCCCTGACAACAAGACGCTAAAGACCGTGCACGCAACCGTCGGCTCGGATTCGGGCATCCGAACTATGGCCCTCGTCCAAGAGTTCGGATCCGTGTCGGCTCCTTTCAGACCGGAGGAACACGGTATTCGAGACTTGAGGGCAGGAACCCGCTTCACTTGCCATGTTTCCTTTGGCCACAACGGACCGTTCTTGCGGCCCGTCACGGCGGGTGCGCGTGCCTGACGAACTCGACCCGGTCGCGCGCTACGGACTGGCCTCAGGCCTTGCCGTACGCCCAAGAACCATCCTGGTCGAAGGTACCACAGACGCCGACCTGTTTCAGCTTGCGGCGCGCCTGGAAGGCGAAGCGTCAGGCCTCGACCTGCTGGGAGCGGATCTTGCTATCGCCGCTGCGGGTATGGGCGACGCGGGAGGCACCCAGGGCGTAATCCGAGAACTCGTGGCCCTGCGGGCTCTGGCGCGTATATGCCTATTGCCGAACGGGCGTCCGCGCTATCGCTTCATCGGTCTCTTTGACAATGACAAGGCCGGGAGACAAGCGGTTCGTGCCGCCCACGATCTTGATAGAAGCATAATCGAGTACAAAGATGTATTTCGGCTGTGGCCAGTCATGCCGCTATCCAGCAACCTGGATCCGGGAGCGCTGCAACGGGCATTTGAGAAGGAGAACGGCGGCCTCAAAGGACTGGAATGGGAACTGGAGGACATGTTGCCGAATGAGTTTTACGACTCGTTCCTATCTGAATGCCCAGGAGCAGTCTTCCGTAGCGCAACGGCTGACGGAAAGGTCCATCGTGATCTGACACCCGATGGCAAGGCGCGCTTTCACTGGTTCATCAGGCAACATGCGATACGCCGCGATCTGACCGGCGTTGTGCAAGTACTGGGAGCGCTCCGGGTCTACCTTGGTTTGAAGTAGAAATCCACCCGTCGGCTCCGAGATGCGGCGATCTGGGAAGCGTGCGTCGACTGCCGACGCGGGAGCAGTCCGAGCGAGTCGGCTTGCCGACGATGACGGGCCGAATCGTGGCTGGTTGACGAGACGCCCAAACCGTAGAAGTGAAGCCAAGCGATCACGGGCCCTGAACCGGCTTTGGCGGGCTCCCGCGTGCGTTCTGCGGGCCGCTCACTCACGCTCGCGGTTCCGTGAGGGCCCGCTACTCCCCGAACACCTTCAGCGGCCACATGGTCAGCGCCGGCACGTAAGTGATCAGCAGCACCCCAATCAGCAGGATCGCGTAGAACGGCAGGGTGGCGCGGTACACCGCGGTCATGGGCTTCTTGAAGCGGTACGCGGCATAGCACAGGTTCATGCCCACCGGCGGCGTCAGGTAGCCGAGTTCGCCGTTGGCCAGGAAGATGATCCCCAGTTGCACCGGGTCGATGCCGAAGGTTTCGGCGATGGGCTTGAGCAGCGGCACCATCACGATGATCGCCGAAAACACGTCCATGAACGAGCCCTTGACCAGCAGCACCACGTTGAGCAACAGCAGGAAGACGATCTTCGAGTGGATGTTGGCCAGCGTCCACTGCTTCATCAGCTCCGGCACGTGCGCCATCACCAGGTAGTTGGTGAACCCCACGGCCACGCCCACGATGAGCAGCACGCCGCCGATGACGATGGCGCACTCGGTGGCCACGCGGCCGAAATCGCGCGGCGAAAAGGTGGGCGACACCATCCACTCCACCAGGAAGGTGTAGACCACGGTGATGGCGCCGGCCTCCGTCAGCGTGCCGAATCCGCCGAAGATGCCCACCAGCACGATCACGGGAAGCAGCAGCTCCCACTTGGCGTCCCAGATGGCGCCGCGCGCCTCCCCCAGCGAGAAGCGGGCGCGCGCCGCGTGGTCGCGGACGCCGCGGAACACGCCCCACGCGCACACCATCCCGACCATCAGCAGTCCCGGGACGAACCCGGCATAAAACAGCGTGTCGATGGGCACCATGGCGTACATGCCGTAGAGGATCACCGGCACGCTGGGCGGGAACAGCAGGCCCAGCGATCCCGAGGCGTTGATCAGGCCGATCGAGAACCGCTCGCGGTAGCGCGCTTCCAGCAGCATGGGCAGCAGCAGGCCGCCCATGCTCACGATGGTCAGGCCCGAGCCGGCGAAGGTGAAGATGGCGCAGGCCACCGCCGTGGTGATGGTCAGGCCTCCGGGAAGCCAGCCGAACAGCGCCGAGTACACGCGCAGCAGCCGCGTGCCGGCGCCGCCTTCCACCAGCAGGTAACCGGCCAGCGTGAACAGGGGCAGGGATGGGAGCACCGGCGACGCCACCAGGCTGTAGGTCTGCACCGGCACGCCCGCCACCGGCATGCCGCCGTTCCAGAACAGCAGCAGGCCGATGCCGCCGAGCGTGGCGAAGATCGGAAGCCCCAACAGCGAACAGGCCACGATCAGCGGGATGCCGGCCCATAGCCAGGCGTTGCCCTGGGGCGGCGGACCGAGCGCCAGCAGGACCGGAACCAACAGGCCGCAGGCCACCACCACGCGCCACTTGGCCAGCCCCGACGCCCTCCACACCACGCGCGCGGCAATCAGCAGGAAGCCGGCGGGCATGATGGCCTGCGCCACCCACTTGGGGATTCCCAGGGCCAGCATGTCGCCGCCCTGCCGCGTCTCGATCACGAACTGCAGGCTGGCCCAGGCGAGGCACAGGCTGACCGCGGCGGTCACAAAGGAAGTCAGCAGCTTCACCCGCGGTATCCATTTCTCGGGCAGGAAGGTGTTGGCGGAAACCGACAGGAAGCGGTCCGACCCGGCGGCCAGCGCGGCGCCCAGAAACGCCACCCACAGCGTCAGGTGCTGCACGAAGACGCTCGACCCCGGGACTCCGCTCAGCCCCAACTGCCGCGACAGCAGTTCGGCCACCGGCAGCAGCGACATGGCCGCCAGGGCCCCCACGGCGAGCGCGCCCTCGGACGCCCGCAGCACGGCGCCGGCTTTCTTCACTTACGGCCGCCGGAGGATTTGGCGCGGTATTCGTCGCGCAACTGGCGGGCAGTGTCGAACAGGGGAGCGGGCACGATATCGCCGCGGATCTTGGGGTACGCGGCTTCGGTCTCTTTGCGCCAGTCGGCCAGCGAGGCGTCGTCGGCGTGCACCACCACCAGTTTGGCGGAGCGCTTGCCGGCCTGCCCCTGCGTCATGGTCTTGATGGCGGCGTCTCCCATGCCGCGGATGCTGCTGCGCATCTCGAGACCGCGGGCGCGCGCCTCCTGCATCAGGGGATCGCGCTCGGCGGCGGGAATCCGCTCCCAGGCCGCCTTCGAGACCACCGTGGCGCCCACCAGCGGCGCCCACTTCACGTCGCTCATGTAGCTGGCGATTCCGAAGATCTGGTTCCACAAGGCGTACAGCGGCGTGGTGGGCACGGCGTCGATGAGGCCCGTCTTGAGCCCCATCAGGATGTCGGTGGCGGCCAGCGGCACGGGTTTGAAGCGGTTGGTCTTCCAGAGTTCCAGTTCGTCGTTGCCGCCGGCCCAGGTGAACAACTTCAGCTTGCGCAGGTCGTCCAGCCGGTTCACCGGCGTCTTGGTGAAGAACCGGACCCATCCGGCGTCGCCCCAGTTGAGCACCAGGTAGCCGCGCGCGTCGATCATCTTCTCGAGCGTGGGGGCCATGCGGTCGCGGACGTAGTCGAGTTCCTCGTAGGAGTCGAACATCATGGGGATCTGCAGCGCCCCCACGCCCGGTTCGATCATGGACATCCCCGCGCCCGACAGCGCCACCGCGGAAACCTGCCGGATGCGCAGCTTGTTGACCATGTCGGGCTCGTCGCCCAACACGCCGCCGGCGAAGATCGTCAGCTTGACCTTACCGCCGGAAATGGCCTTCCAGCGCTCGCCCATGCGCGCCAGCACTTCGTACCAGGGCGACGCCTCGGGGGCCAGGGTGGCCATCTTGATCTCGATCTGCTGCGCGCGCGCGGGCGCCAGCAAGGCCAACAGGGCGAGACAGGGGACGATTCGGCGTGTCATGACCAAGACTCCATTCTAACTATTGCGCCGCGGGCGCGGCTTCCAGAAAGAGGTCGTCGATATGGGCCAGCAGCCAGCGCGCGCGGCGCTGGGCGATCAGGTTGGCCAGGCGGTTCTCGCTTTTGGTTTCGGTATCCACCGCCAGGGCCTGGGCGATATTGGAGCGGAATCCGGCCGCATCCTGCGCCGCCACGCAGGCATTCTCGGCGTAGAAAACGTAACCGCCCGCGCGGGCCCCTTTGGACAGCTCGAGGGCCCGGTCGAAATGTTCCTTCATGCGCTGCAGCATCTCCGCCTTGCTCAGTCCCGGCCGGCTGCCCTCGAGCGAAATCAGGAACTCCGGCACGGCGCCCCCCGACCAGGCTTCATCCAACTCGACGACGCGCCCGACGAGCGCTTCCACGATGGGGAGCCGGCCCACCATCTCGGGATCGCCCCTGGAACTCGAGATGGCCAGACCCAGCGAGGCGGCCGTCCAGTAGAGCAGCGGCACGTCCCGTTTGCGCGTGCGGGCGAGGGCGGCGGCGATATCCTGATCGGCCCTGGCGGCAAAACCGGGATAGCGCGCATCCAAACCGCGCAAGCCGTAGGCGTGGGCGCGCAGGTAGAGTCTGCGGGCGCGCTGGCGCGCGGCGTCGCGGCGGTCCAGGCTTTCGTCGGCCAGCGCGGCGGGTTGCTCGACGAACGCGTAGGCGTACTCCGCGAAGCCGCTGGAGGCCGCCAGCAGGAGATCCGGATTCTTGGGCGCTTCCGAGAGCAGGCTCTCCATGAGCTTGAGGCCGAACGGCAGCGCGGCCCCGACGAGATCGGGGTCGTCATCCTCCTGGTAGGTGGAACCGCCCGAGGCGAGGGCCTTGGCGACCTGGTTGACGGCCAGACGCTTGATGGAGCAGCCGCTGGTGGTGGCCAGCAGACAGCAGGCGGCAAGCAGGCGTTGGCGCATCGTCATCCTCCTCGAAGCGGTCCTGTGGGGCAGGTTGTCAACCTGCGGCCGATTGTTAATCGGCCCGATGCCACGGCCGTCCCCGGATATCGGTGGCGGCCGATTACCGTTGGGCGGCCTCTGAGAAAGTACCAGCAGGCGGGTTAACAACCCGCCGCAGGCTGCCAGCCTGCCCCACAAGAACCTACCGCAGCAGCGCGGACGCCGCCCAAACCACCGGCGCCTGGCCGTGGAAATCGCCGGTCATGCGGTTGCGGGTCATGTAGTAGTCCAGATCGTCCAGCTTGTTGGTGCCCGCGCATACCGAGGTCACGTCGGCGTTGCGGTCGATGTAGCCCACCAGCGCCAGCCAGGCCTTGCGCGCGGCCGGCCCATAGGTGGCCGCGTCCAGCAAGCCGCTCTTCACGCCGGTCACGAAGGCGAAAGTGAACATCCCGGTTCCGGAGGTCTCCGGCCAGGCATCGGGACGGTCGATCAACTGGCGCCACATGCCATCGGCGCCCTGGTTGTCGAGCAGGCCCTTCATCATCTTCCGGTAGCCTTCCAGGATGCGCGCGCGGCGCGGATGGTCCTTGGGCAGGGAACGCAGCAGCTCGGCCATTCCGGCCGCCATCCAGCCGTTTCCGCGGCCCCAATAGAATTTCACCTCGGTCTCGTGAAAGAACAGCCCGTTGGGTTGCTGCAGCTTGTCGAGGTAGGCCACCATCTCGAGCGACGCGCGATCCAGGTAGACCGGGTTATTGGTGGCGCGGAAGGCCTGCACCTGGACGATGGTCTCCATGTACATGTCGTCGATCCAGAAGCGCGTCTCCGGCGTCAGGCCGTCGGGCCGCGGATTGGCCCACTGCCGGTCGGCGAAGCCCTGGCCGAGTTCCAGGTACCGGGGGTCCTTGTTCTCCATGTAAATCTGCAGCGGGAGGGCCCCGAAGACCGACTGGTCCACGTGCGGCGCCCGGTCGATCATCCCGGCCTCCGGCCCGAACAGCGGGTCGAAGCGCTTGATGAGCGAATCCGTCAGGTCCTTATCCTTGGTGAGTTGCGCAAAGGTCAGGGAGCCGTACCAGGTGCACACTTCCGGGTAGATGATGTGCCGCATGTCCTGGTGCGGGCTCTTGACGAAATGCTCGGCCACGCGCTTGCCGATTTCGGTGGGCGACATGCCGGCGGGCCAGTTGACGAAGTAATCGCCGGAGGCGGCGTCCGGCAGAGCCGCCTTGACGAACGTGATCACCGCGCCATCGGGATCGGCCACGGTGAGCTTGGTGACCGGCCTTTCGCGTGGGGGCATCCCGGGCGCGGGCCTCCGGCCGGGGGCGGGAGGCGCTGCGGGCGCCGGCGCCGCTCCGGGCGCGGGAGTACCGGCCGGAGGCCTCACATCGGGCGCGGTGGCTTCGGGCGTAGGCTGGGCCAACAGGCCGAGCTTGGTCAGGGTATCGCGAGTGGCCCGCAGATCGGCGACGCCGAACACGATGCCCGATTTGACGTCGGGGCCGGCCTGCACGATGTCGAGTTCCTGTCCGGAATACCCGGGCAAGCGCACGCGCGCCGGAATGCCGGTGCTGATGAGGCTGAATCCCAGCTTGTCCAGGTAGAAAGCCCGCGTGGCCATGGGGTCCTTGGCCGGCGATATGGCGCCCACGATCATGATGGGCAGCCGATTGGGGCCGAGGTGCTGGCCGCGGTCTTCCCAGTGGTGCGATCCGGGCTGGTACTGCGTGTACTCGATGGTCTGGCCCTCGGGCTCCCGGCTGACCGTCAACAGGTTTCCCGCGCCGGCCTTGCGAACGTCCCGAATCTCGACGCCGCGCTTCACGAACTCGTCGTGCATCGCCTGGAGGTCGCTGGATTCCCAGCAGACGTGCATCAGGCCGAGCGGCCGCGGCGGGTTGGTTTGCGGGTACAGCTCGACGAACTGGTGGTCGTTGACCTTCAGATAGTCTTCCGTGATGCGGCCGTCGCGGTCCTTGGTCGCGTAAAACTCCTGGAGGCCCAGCTTGCCGACGTAGAACGCGCGCGCCGCATCCAGGTCGGCGACGCGGAAGGCGACGTGCGCAATGCCCGTCATGTTGGGCTGCTGAGCCCATCCCAGCGAAGCGCAAAAAAGGCCGATGAATATCGATGTCAGTTTCATGTGTGGTGTACCCGGACCGGTTTATGATAACTCAATTTGCCGCCGGCGATCGGCCGTTCGAGGCCGCGTTCGAAGCCGCCAGGCGCGGCGCGCCGGCCGCCTCAACCGAGGAAGTAGGTGCGGTACAGCGTGTCCCGCTGCCGGGGCACGAAGCCGGCGTCGCGGATGATGCGCCGCAGCTCCTCCTCGCTGGCGCGGAAATGCACGCCCGCGGCCGACACCACGTTCTCTTCGATCATGATGCTGCCCACGTCGTTGGCCCCGAAGCGCAACCCCAACTGGCAGGTCTTCAGCCCCTGCGTCACCCAGGAGCACTGCACGTTCTCGATGTTCTCGAGGTAGATGCGCGAAATCGCCAGGGTTTGCAGGTACTCGACGGCGGTGGCCTCTTCGGTGACGGACCGGCCGAGGGAGGTGTTCTCGCGCTGGAACGTCCACGGGATGAACGCCGTGAATCCGCCGGTCTCCTCTTGCAGGTCGCGGACCAGACCCAGATGGTTCATGCGCTGTTCGGCGGTCTCGCCGCACCCGAACATCATGGTGGCGGTGGTTTGCATGCCGAGTTGGTGCGCGGTGCGGTGCACCTCCGCCCATTCGCTCGCCGGGCACTTCAGGCGGCTGATGCGGTGGCGCACGGCGTCGTCGAGGATCTCCGCCCCGCCGCCCGGAATCGAGTCGAGCCCCGCGTCCCGCAGGCGCGCGATGGCGTCGCGCAGGCTCAGGCCGCTCACCTCGGCGATGTTGGCCACTTCCGGCGCCGAGAGGCAATGCAGGTGGATCGGGAAGCGCCGCTTGATGGCGCGGAACAGGTCCTCGTACCACTCGATCTTGAGATCGGGATGCAGGCCGCCCTGCATCAGCACGCCCGTGCCGCCCAGGTCGATGGTTTCCCGGATCTTGGCGAAGATGGTCTCCCGCGGCAGCACGTAGCCCTCGGCGTGTCCCATGGGCCGGTAGAACGCGCAGAAGGTGCAGTACTCGGTGCAGAAATTGGTGTAGTTGATATTGCGGTCGATGATGTAGGAGACCACGTTCCCGGGGTGCCACTTGCGGCGGAGGGCGTCGGCGGCCATGCCGATACCGATGAGGTCGGGGGAGCCGAACAGGTCGAGGGCTTCGCCGCGGGCGATCATGGAGCGCGTTTCCTCCAAGATATCAAACCGGGGGCGGGCGCCGTCGTCAGGTGCGTCCAGCGCCGGTCACGGCAGCCGGCTCATGCTGCTGCCGCGGCGTTTGCGATGCGCTGGCCGAACCCGCGGAAGAACGCCGGTAACCTTCAATAACGCCGGTGGCGCGACGGATGGCCACATTCAGAAGCGAGTTCAGCGTGATCCCCGACCCTACCGCGGCGATTGCGACCGTCACGTTGTTGCCGACAGCCTGCGCCGCCACCAACATCTGATAGACGAAGATCGCGCCCATGGGCGCGAACAGGATGAAGAACTGATGGTGGACTACTTTCTGGATGCGCCGGCGAATCTCGGCGGGGTCGTCTCCGGGCGGGCTCCCGATCTCGCCGACGATCAGCGAGACGGTCAGGACTCCGGCGCCTACGACGGACATCAGGAGAACCCACAGCGGCGCGCCAAAACCGCTCCCGGCTTGCGGTTCCGGCGGCTGCCCCCGGCGTTCCGATACGGCGGGTGGGGAAGTCAAGGAAAACAGCCACTCCGGCCGGGCACTCGAATCGTAGCTTCCCCAGTAAACCGATCCAAAGGGAATGGGGGTGACGTCATCCTGCCGGCCCGGCGTATTCACGCGCCTCAACGCCATCCCGAGACTGACGATCATGGCCACCGTGAAGGCACACGCCAGTATCAGCGCCAGGACATACCGGCGGTAATCGAACGCCCCTCTCAGGAAAGGCAGGAAAAGGCTCGCTACGAAAACGAGAACGCCGGAGAGCACGCCCAGATAGCCCCCTATGGATCGAAGCCTCTCATCGAAAATGGACTTCTCGACGCGGCTGCCGGCCGGGGTTCGGGCGACCACCGACAGCGCCACAACCGGACTGAAACGCAGCTTCCTTGGGAAAGAGACCCTGAACTGTCCACTATCGTCCGGGTCGGCAAAATAAGAGGCTTCATTGCCGAAAGTGGTTTTGGCGACGACCCAGACGACGGTGCCTTTGGCGGGGGCGCCATTGCCGGCTGCGTTGCCGCTCTGCAGGATTCGGCCGGTTACGGTCCAGGTATCCGCCTCTTCCGCGGTAGCGACGACCTCCAGACTATCCACGCTTCCACGGGGGAAGGCCCCATGGATGGCTGCCAGCACGATAAGAAGAAACACCGCCAAGACGCTCCAGGCTATGACCTGTGTCTTGGAAAAGCGTTCCGGAAAAGGCATGACCGCCTCCCAAATCCGTCTCATGACGTGGGTTCTCACGATGCCCGCCAGCCACACCGCCAACGGGCGCTTTCAAACTGGCAAGAAGTATACCTCAATTCCTTTTCTCCGTATATCTGGCGAATTGGGCCTGTTGCGCGCTTTGGGCGGGAAGCCGCGCTGGGCTGCACGGAAGTGCGGCGCCCGTTCCGTTCCCTCCTTTCGAGCTACAGTAGGAACTTGCACCCCGCTTCCACATGGCTCGCCGGCATCTCGATTCCCGCCCTCGCCACCGTCATCGGCTGGGGGGGCGCCGCGCTGGGTCTGGGACTCACGTCGCTGCGCCGCCGCACGCGTGGGGTGGTCGCCTTCAGCGCCGGGGTGCTGCTGGGGGTGGTGATGTTCGGGCTGCTGCCGGAGTTGGCGGAAGAAGCCGGACCCGCAGCCGGCGTGCTGTTGCCCGTGGCGGGCTACGCCCTGCTGCTGGCCATCAGCCGGTTCGTCTATCCGGTGTGTCCCACCTGCGCGCACGATCACGACCACGGAGTGTGCGCCGACGAGTTGCACGGGTTTGCGCTTCCCCTGGTCGCCGCCGCCGCCGTGCACAGCTTCATGGACGGTTGGAGCGTGGTGGCCGGGCAACTGGCCGGGCCGGCCGGTTTGCGCCTGGCCGTGCCCCTGGCTATCTGCCTGCACAAACTCCCGGAAGGCGTGGCGCTGGGCGGCATTCTGCGCGCGGCGGTGAAGCGGCGCGCCGCGGCCCTGGGCTGGTGCATTCTGGCCGAGGGCTCCACGCTGGTGGGCGGCGGCGCAGGCCTGTGGATGGCGCCGCACCTGGGGACCAGGTGGACGGTGGTGCCGTTGGGATTAGCCGCCGGCTGGCTGCTGTACCTGGGATCCCATGCGGTCCACGAGGAGTGGAAGCAGCGCGGCGCCCGCCCGGCGTTCCTCTCCGCCGCCGCCGGCGCCGCCGCCGCCGCCATCCTGCAACGCGGCGTGGGGATGTGGTTCCGGTAGCGCGCCCGGATTATCGCCCGGCGATTCCGAAATTGCGGCCGGCCACCGCGCCGGTGACGGCGGCATCTCCGAAGTTGATCCACGCGAGCGCACCAGCCAACGAACGGGAAGGACGATGCCGCAGCACCAGGTACTCGACCACCACCACCCCGCCCGCTACTCCCAGCTTCAGTAGCACGCCTCCTTTTCCGAAGGTTCCCTGTCCGCCCGACAACACGGGGTTCATCTCGCCTTTGCCCCATGAGGACGCCGCGTCCATGGCGTTGCCCGCCAGCAGGGTGGCCGCGCTCGCCTTCCACAGATTCAGTGGCTTACGGCACTCCTCGTGGGCCGGCCGGAGCACCGTGGCCGGCACGCTCCGGGGGACCGGAGAATCGGCTGCGTGCGCACACAAACCACCCAAAAGTACCGCCAGGATGAGCTTCCGCATACTGGGGAGTATAGGGTGTTCACCCTATGCGGACAACCCCATCGAGTCCCATTACTCGGCGCAGAGATGGGGTGGGACTCCGCTTCGGGTGGCGGGGGGACTGGTGGGGCGGCTTGGTCGACGGGGTGGAACTCCGCTTCGGGCGGAGGGAGAACGGGTGGGGCGGCTTGGTCGACGGGGTGGAACTCCGGTCCGGGCGGATGGAGAACGGGTGGGGCGGCTTGGTCGACGGGGTGGAACTCTGGTCCGGGCGGATGGAGAACGGGTGGGGCGGCCTAACCGATGGGGTAGGACTCTGGCGCGGGCGGAGGGGCGATGGGTGGGGCAGCCTGGTTGATGGGGTGGAACTGGCGTTCCCGTGCCGGTGGGAATGGCTCGGGCCGTGTCATTTGACAACACTTCTCCCCGTCCGTATGATGAAATTTCAAGGCGAATACGCAAGCCGCATCCCCCCGATGCGGTTGACTAGTGCCCAAATGCCAACTGACACGTCTCGTTCTCTGAGGGATTACACTGTTTTCCGGGAACCAACCATATGATTAAAGTTGAAGGCCTCACCAAGCGATACGCTCGCACGGTCGCCGTGGACAACATCTCGTTCGAGGTGGAAAAGGGGCAAATCGTGGGTTTTCTGGGCCCCAATGGGGCGGGGAAGACCACCACGATGCGCGTCCTGACATGCTTCCTGCCGCCCACCGCGGGCACCGCGAACGTGGCCGGTTTTGATGTGATCGAGAACCCTCTCGAGGTCAAGAGGCGGATCGGCTACCTGCCGGAAACGCCGCCGCTCTACCCCGAGATGGAGGTGACCGAATATCTCACCTTCGTGGGCAGGCTGAAAGGCATTTCGAGCGGGGATATACGGAGCCGGGTGGACGATGTCACCGGCAAGTGCGCGCTGGGCGAAGTCCGCACGCGGCTGATCGGCAAGCTGTCCAAGGGTTTCCGGCAGCGCGTGGGACTGGCGCAAGCCATCATCCACAACCCCGAAGTGCTGATCCTGGACGAACCCACCGGCGGACTGGATCCCAAGCAGATCATCGAGATCCGCGATCTGCTCAAGGCGCTGGCGCCCGATCACACCATTATCCTGAGCACGCACATTCTCTCCGAGGTGGAGCACTCCTGCGAGCGGGTGATCATCATCAGCGAGGGCCGTCTGGTGGCCATCGACTCGGTGGCCAACCTGACCAACCGCCTGCGGGGAGCCGAAGCCGTCTCGGTCGAGGTGGAACCCGCCGGCGGGCGCCCCGCGCCGGGCGAGGTGCAGGCGCGCCTGGAGCAGGTTCCCGGAGTCAGCCGCGTGGTGGCGAAAGAGCCCAGGGACGGCCGCTTCCCGTTCGAAGTGGAGAGCCTGCAGGGCCGCCACATACGCGCCGACCTGGCCCGCAGCGTGGTGGGGGCCGGCTGGAACCTGAGCGAGCTTCGCCCGGTTGGCCTGAGCCTGGAACAGATCTTCCTGCAACTCACGGCCGCCGAGAAGACCGCCGAACCGGAACCCGCCGCCCAAGGAGGCAAGCAATGAAGAACATCGTGCTCATTTGCCGCAAGGAAGTGCGGAGTTATTTCGCGTCGCCCATCGCCTACGCGGTGCTGGCCCTGTTTGCCTTCCTCTTCGGGGGTTTGGTGTTCTATCCCACCGTCAAGGAGCTGGTGCGCTACGGCGTGCAGGCGCAGATGCAGGGGCAGCCGGTGAACCTGAACGATCAGATTATCCGGCCGCTGCTGGGATTCGCCAGCACCATTTCGCTGTTCCTGCTGCCCCTGATCACCATGCGCCTGTTCGCGGAAGAGAAAAAAACCGGCACCATGGAGCTGCTGCTCACCTCGCCGGTCCGCGATATCGAGATCATTCTGGGCAAGTGGATCGGCGCCATGATTCTGTATCTCAGCGTGCTGGGGATGTCGGCGCTGATCGTCTCGTTTCTGTTTTGGTGGGGCAAGCCGGATTGGCAGCCGGTCCTGGTGGCGTATCTGGGCCTGATCCTGCAGGGCGGCTGTTTGCTGGCCATCGGGGCGTTCATCTCCAGCCTGACCCGCAACCAGATCGTGGCCGGCGGAGCCACCTTCTTCGTGTGCCTGATCCTGTGGCTGCTGAGCTGGTTCACCGCGTACGACAGCAGCCTGGTCTCCCAGGTGGCCAATTACATGTCCATCGTGACCCACTTCGAGAATTTCAGCAAGGGCGTGCTCTCGAGCAAGGATGTCATCTTTTATCTCTCCATGATCTTCCTCGCCCTGTTCATAACCTCGCGATCCATGGAATCGCTGCGGTGGAGGTCCTAACATGGTTGCCAAGTGGATTAAGACCCGACAGACCAAGTTCGCCGCCTTCGCCGGCGTCTATATCGTGGTGACGCTGGCCGTGCTGGTGGTTTTGAACATTCTGGCCAACCGCTACGACAAGTCCTTCGATTTCACCAAGAACAAGCAGTTCAGCCTTTCCGAACAAACCATCAAGATCGCCAAGGGCTTGAAGCAGGACGTGACCATGACGTACTTCGGAAGCGAGGATAGCTTCCGCCAGGGCCGCGACCTGCTGGACCGTTACTCGGATCTCTCCCCCAAGCTCCACGTCAAGTACATCGCTCCGGATAAGAAGCCGCAGCTCGCCAAGGCCGCCGGCTACCGTTCGGATTCCCCGGTGATGGTCGATTCGGGCGCGCGCCGGGAAGGCGCCAAGAGCGTGACCGAAGAGGAAGTCACGGGCGCCCTGATCCGCTCGTTGAAGACCGCCGAACGCAACGTGTGCTTCCTCTCCGGCGCCGGCGAACATAGCCTCGACGACAGCGACCGCACCGGCTTCTCCTTCCTCAAACAACTGCTGGAACACGACAATTACAAGAGCAGCGCGGTGACGCTGAAACCCGCGGCCCCCGAGGCTGGCAAGCCCATGGCCATCGGCCAGACGGCGCCCGCCGCGGCGGTGGAAGTGCCCAAGTACTGCTCGGTTCTGGTGGCCGGCGGACCGCAGGAATCCTATCCGCCGCCGGTGGCCGATGCCATCCGGAAGTACGTGGAAGACGGCGGCAGCGCCGTCGTCATGCTGGACAACGTGGTGCGCCTGGGCCGCCAGGAACCCGCCGCGGAGAACCCCGACCTGTCCAACGTGCTGGCCGGTTGGGGCGTCACCGTCGATAAGGACCTGGTGCTGGACGGCAGCGGCATCGGACAGCTCTTCGGGTTCGGCCCGGAGATTCCGGTGGTCATGCAGTACGAAAGCCACCAGATCACGCAACCGCTCACGCGCATCATGACGGCTTTCCCGCTGGCGCGCGCGCTGGACATCAACTCGGCCGGGAAGGCCACCGTGGATAAGCTGGTGCAGACCGGCGAGGACAGCCTGGCCATCACCGAAGTCGGCCCCGGCGGAACGGTGGATGCGAAGAAGGCCAAGCACGGCCCGTTCACGCTGGCCGCGGCGGGCACGCTGACCGGGGCGAGCAAGGGCCGCTTCGTGGTGGTGGGCACGTCGGAATGGGCCACCAATGAATTCGCCGGCACGCGCCAGCTCGGCAACCGCGACCTGTTCATGAATTCCATCAACTGGCTCTCGTCGGACGTGGACCTCATCTCCATTCGTCCCAAGCTGCCCGAAGACCAGACGTTCAATATCACCGCGCCGCGGCTCGCCTCGCTGTTCTGGCTGACCTGGGTAGTCTTCCCCTTGGGCGTGGTCGGCTTCGGTCTGGCCACCTGGTGGAAGAGGAGGTAACCCATGAAGCCGAAGGGACTGTTAGTCGCCGTCGTCCTTCTGGCTGTGTTGAGCGGCCTGTGGTGGTGGTCCAACAAGAAGCAGGAAGCCGACAGCAAGAAGCCCTCGGACACTACCACCAAACTGCTCACCATCCCCGAGGAGCAGTTCCAGGAGATCCGCATCGGGAAGGGCGCCGAAACGGTGGCGTTGCGCCGCGACAACGGCAAGTGGCGCATCACCGCGCCGCAGCCCTACCCGGCCGATCCCGACGCCGCCCGCTCCCTGGTCACCAGCCTCTCGTCGGTCTCCGCCGAGGCGGTCATCGAAGACAAGGCCTCCGACCTCGCCCAGTACGGCCTGAACTCGCCCGCACTCGTCGTCACCGTGCTTCGCAAGGACGGCAAGACCGACGCGTTGCAGGTGGGCGACGCCACCCCCACCGGTTCCGGTTTCTACGCCAGGCTGGGCGGTTCCCAGCGCGTGGCTTCCGTGGCGGGCTACATCAAGGAGGGTTTCGACAAGAGCCTCAACGATCTCCGCGATAAGCGCCTGCTGACTTTCGACCAGGACAAGATCGCCCGCATCCAACTTCAGGCCAAGGGTCCCGCCGTCGAGTTCGGCAAGAACAACGAGAGCGAGTGGCAGATCCTGCAGCCGCGCCCCATGCGCGCCGACGGCGCCCAGGTGGATTCGCTGATCTCCAAGCTGCGGGACGCCAAAATGGATCTGGCCAACCCCGATCCGGACGCCGCCAAGAAGTTCGCCGCGGCCCCCAAGATCGCCACGGCCACCGTCACCGATGCCAACGGCAGCCAGACCCTCGAAGTCCACCAGGACAAGGACAAGACGTACTACGCCAAGAGTTCCGCGGTGGATGGCGCGTACAAGATCGCCGCCGACGTGGGCGACAGCCTCAACAAGGGTCTGGACGACTTCCGCAACAAGAAGCTGTTCGACTTCGGCTTCAGCGACCCCGGCAAGCTCGACATCGTGAACAACGGATCGTTCGCCTATACCAAGAGCGGCGACAAGTGGATGTCCGGCGCGAAAACCATGGACAACTCCACCGTGCAGACTCTCATCGACCGGCTGCGCGATCTCACCGCCGATAAATTTGCCGACAAGGGCGAGGGGCAGACGGTATTCGAGGCCACCGTGACGTCCAATGCCGGGAAGCGCATCGAGAAGGTGACCATCGCCCAGCAGGGCGATCGGTATTTCGCGCAGCGCGACGGCGATTCCAGCATCTATGAACTGTCCGCGAAATCCGTGGACGACGTTCGCGCCGCCGCTTCCGGAGTCAAGGAACCAGCGCCGCCGGCCGCCAAGAAGAAGTAGTTGTGTGGGGCAGGTTGTTAACCTGCGGCGGGTTGTTAACCCGCCTTTTGCCGGTGCAAACCCACGAACGAAGCACACACGGTTTCTCGGGCTTCGGACGCCGGGGGGGCGAGCTTCGCTCGCCGGGCCGATTGACAATCGGCCGCAGGCTGACAGCCTGCCCCACATAAAACCTTGCAGGACAGAAGCGCTAACTTCATGAACGCCCTTCTCACCGATCTCTACGAACTCACCATGGCGGCGGGGTATTTCGAGGCCGGCAAGACCGGCGAGATGGCCACGTTCGAACTCGGCATCCGGCGCCTCCCCGCGAATCGCAACTTCGTATTGGCCGCCGGGCTGCCCCAGGTGGCGGACTACCTGCTCAACCTGTCGTTCACCGCCGACGAGATCGGCTATCTGCGTTCGCTCGCGCAGTTCCGCAGCGCGCCGCCCGCGTTCTTCGACTACCTCCGCCAGTTCCGTTTCACCGGCGACCTGTTTGCCGTTCCCGAGGGTACCCCGCTGTTCGCCGGAGAGCCGGTGCTGCTGGTCCGCGCCCCCATCATCGAGGCGCAGATCGCCGAAACCTACCTGCTGGCCGCCATTGCGTTTCCCACCCTGATCGCCAGCAAAGCGGCGCGCTGTGCCGCCGCCGCCTCCGGCCGCCCGGTGGCAGAGTTCGGCACGCGGCGCGCGCACACGCCCGAGGCCGGCGTGCTGGGCGCGCGGGCGGCCTACATCGGCGGTTGCGCCTCCACCAGCAACACACTGGCGGGTTACCGGTTCGGCATCCCCGTCTCCGGCACCGCGGCGCACTCCTGGGTAATGTCCTTCGCTTCCGAGACCGAAGCCTTCCGGCGCTTGCAGCGGACGCTGGGCGAGCTCGCGGTGCAGCTCCTGGATACCTACGATACGCTCGAAGGCGCGCGCCACGCAGCCGAAGTGGGGATGCCGCTGTGGGGCGTCCGCCTGGACAGCGGCGATTTCGAAGAGCTCGCGCACGAAGTGCGCGCCATCCTCGACGCCGCCGGGCTCAACGCGGCGAAGATCATGGTCTCGGGCGATCTGGACGAGTACCGCATACGCGAGCTGGTGCGGGGCGGCGCGCCCATCGACGCCTTCGGCGTGGGGACGCAGCTCGCCACTTCGGCCGACGCGCCCCATCTGGGCGCGGTCTACAAACTGGTGGAGCTGGATGTCGGCGGCATCCACCGCTTCACGGCCAAGTACAGCGCGGACAAGCACACGCTTCCCGGCGCCAAGCAGGTTTTCCGCGGCGAAACCGGCGACGTGCTGGCGCGGTCGGGCGAATGCGGCCCGGGCGATGCGCTGTTGCGGCCGGTGATCCTGGGCGGCCAGCTCGTCGAGCCGCTGCCCGGCGCGGATCGGGCCCGCGCGCGCGCCGCCGCGGCGTTGGCAATGCTGCCCGAAGGCCTGCGACAATTGGAGGTGGGCGAGCCATGGCCGGTGGCGGAGAGCCGCGAACTGCGCGAGCTTGCCCAACGGACCCGCCGCAACTTGCTGGGACGATGACGGTCTTCTACGATATCGATTCGCAGTTCGATTTTCTGTTCCCCGCGGGAGCCTTGTACGTGCCTGGCGCGGAGCGCATCCTGCCGGCCATCGCCCGCTTGAACCGCTACGCCGCGGCGAACGGAATCCCCGTGGTTTCCACCACCGATGCGCACGCCGAGCGAGACCCCGAGTTTCGCGTCTGGGGGCCCCACTGCGTGGCCGGAACGCTGGGCCAGCGCAAGCCCGAGGCCACCTTGCTGCCGCGCCGCGTGACGATTCCCGACCGCGAGTGCGATCTCGAGATCGAGGGCGCGCAGCAGATCGTCGTCGAGAAGCGGAGCGTGGACGTTTTTGCCGCCCGCAATTTCTCGCGGGTGATCGAGCGCCTGGGGGCCGGCTGCCACGTGGTGTATGGCGTGGTCACCGAGATCTGCGTGCTATCGGGGGTGCGCGGCCTTTTGAAGACCGGCAAGCCGGTGTGGGTGGCGACCGATGCCATCCAGGGGCTGAACGCCGCGGATTCGCGCCGCGCGCTGGAGGAAATTCAGGCCGCCGGCGCCCACCTTCAAGAAATGGCGTCTGACCCCTTTTTTCGCCCCAGGTAGCTCCACGCCGCCAGTGCCAGCGAGGCTGCCAGCAGGCTTCCATCGCGCAGCATGCTGATCCAGGAGATTCTCTCGCCGGGGCCGAAACAGCCGCAGTCGATGCTCAGGCCCTTGATCCGCGCCCAGGTCATCAGTCCGATGAAGCCGGTCATCATCGCCGCCGAAATGCTGGCGGAGGCGCGCAGCCAGACTCCCGAAATCAGCCATACTCCCAGCGCCAGCTCGAACCACGGCAGCGTACGGGCCACCAACTCGAGCCAGATTCCGTGATGGGGCAGAACCCCGTACGCATCGATATCCATGGCAAACAGGAGCCACGAATCGCGCAGCTTCATATAGGCGGCAAGGATGAAAAGCGCTCCCAGGATGACGCGCAGCGCCAGCGCGATCCATCGGCAGGTCTTACTTCTTAAGAAGTCCATTGAGCCAATCCCGAAACATCTCCCATGGGGGCGCCGCTTCGAAACGGCGCTCCTTCATGGCGAACGTCACCAGCATGGTGGGCGTCTTCTGTATCCTCGCCAGCCCGGCCTGGCTCTCCGTCTTCACTTCGGCCAATATGGCCGGGTCCTTGGCCAGCCTGGCCACCTTCTTCTGGTCCGCGGGACTGAGCACCGGCGCCACCGCGTCCCACACCTTGCCGCTGGCCGCCCACTCCGTCTGGCGTTGAAACAGCGCATCGGCCACCTCCCTGTATCTCCCGATGCGCGCCGCCGCCAGGGCGTAGGCCGTGGCTTCGTTCGAATGGGCATGGAAGGACAAGTCGTGGATCACCAGATAGGCCTTGCCCGTGTCGATGTAATCCCGCATCAGCCGCGGCAGGAAATCGACGTGAAACGCCCGGCATCCGGGACATTCGAAGTCGCTGTAGACCTCGATCAGGACCGAAGCGGCCGGATTGCCGAACGCCTTGCCCTTGGCGGTTACCGCGGGCGCCGCCCAGGCGGGCGGCCATGCCGCCAGCGCCAGCGCGCACAGTCCCATACCCCCGATCTTGCGGCTGGACGGCGCCGCGCCGTTGGGCTCGCTCACTTTGCCAGGTCCTTCACGATGAAGTCCCGGAACAACTCGTAGTTCGGGGGAATTCCGACAAAGGGGTATCGCTTGCCATCCTTCTGGCGGATCACCATCAGCGTGGGCGTCTCGCTGATGCCGGATGCGACGCACTGTTCGTAGTCCTTCTGCACCTCGGCCAGCACGCCCGGGTCGTTCGCCAAAGCCTTGACCTTGGCCTGCTCGGTGGGCGACAAGGCGGACGCGACCGTCTCCCAGACCTTCCCGTTTACCTCCCACGTTTCCTGGTTCTTGTACAGCGCGTCGGCCACCGCCTGGTACTTGCCGATGCGCGCCGCCGCGGTCGCCAGGTTGGCGGCCTCGCGCGAGTGGATGTGGTACGGGCCGCCCAGCGGAAACTCGCGGCTCACCACGCAGGCCATTCCGGTCAAGACGAGGTCCTTGACGATCCGCTGCATCATCCCCTCGTGCAGGATTCTGCAGTGCGGGCAATCGAAGCTGCTGTACACTTCGATCGCCACGGGCGCCGTCGTGGAGCCCTGAATCTTCGCCCTGTCCCAATCCGCGGAAACCGCCATGCCGGGGAGCAACGCCGCCAGCGCCAGAATACGAAACCTCATGGTTCTATTCTACACAGGAAAAATGGCGTCTGACCCCATTTTCCTTTTTACCTACGGAGATAGGAGTCGTCGCCGTCGATCCAGTCCTGGCGGCGGGGGGTGAACAGGTCCATCACCAGGGTGTCTTCCATGGCTTCCACGCCGTGCGGGACGCCGGATGCAATGGCGAGAGCCTGGCCGGCGCTCACCAGGACCTCCTGGCCATCGAGGTCGAATTTGAGCGCGCCCCGCTCCACCATGGCCAACTGTTCGTTGACGTGGCGATGGGCCGGCACCACCGCGCCCTTGGCGATGCGCAGACGGGCCACGGTCATGCCATCGGTATGAATGACTCGGCGCGTGACGAGCGGATTCAGCCGCTCCTCGGGCACCTGGTTCCAATCGTAGTGGGACATCCCAGACCATTGTATGATGGATACTGCGACCTATGAAAGGCATTGTACTGGCGGGGGGCACGGGCAGCCGCCTGTTTCCGCTCACGAAAATCACCAATAAGCATCTGCTGCCGATCTACAACCGGCCGATGATTTATTATCCGATCCAAACCCTGGTGGACGCCGGCATCCGCGATATTCTCGTGGTCACGGGCGGGCGTAACTCGGGCGACTTTCTGCGGTTGCTGGCCAACGGCAAGGAATTCGGCCTGAAGCACATCAACTACACCTACCAGGAGGGCGAAGGAGGCATTGCCGACGCCCTGGCGCTGGCCGAGCACTTCGCCGACGGGCACAAGATCTGCGTGGTCCTGGGCGATAACATCATCGAAGGCAGCATCCGGCACGCCGCGGAGCGGTTCCGGATGCAGGATAAGGGCGCGCACATCCTTCTCAAGGAAGTGCCCGACGCCGAACGGTTCGGCGTGGCGGAAGTCTCCGGCGACCGGATCGCGGGCATCGAGGAGAAGCCGCAACACCCCAAGAGCAACTACGCGGTGACGGGCATCTACATGTACGACGCCACGGTGTTCGATAAGATCAAGACCCTGGTTCCCTCGGGCCGCGGCGAACTGGAAATCACGGACGTGAACAACGCTTACATCCGCGAGGGCTGCATGACGTTCTCCCATCTGGATGGATGGTGGACGGATGCGGGAACCTTCGATTCGCTGCTGCGGGCGGCCAACCTGGTGGCGCAGTCGGAAACCGCCAAGCTCGGGGCGCTGCCCGAGTTGGAAGGGGTGGTCTGAACTCATGGCGCCGGAGACAATTTCGCCGCCCACCGGGCGGCGCCTGACTTCGCTTCCAGACCTGGAACTGGCGGTCCCGGAGTGCCCGCACGGGATCGGAAACGTAATCGCCTCGCTCGCCTCGAAGGACCTGATCGCGGGGGTGGTGTTGTCTCCCTTCTCGATCTATCCCGACGACCGCGGCTATTTCCTCGAAGTGCAGCGCATGGGAGCCGGCCCGGCGGCGGGTTTCCCGGCGGCCACCACGCAGATCTCCGCTTCGCTGAGTTACCCGGGCTCCATCAAGGCGTTTCATTACCACCTGCACCAGGCCGATTACTGGACGCCGGTGAAGGGTCTGCTGCAGGTGGCGCTGGTGGACCTGCGGCTGGGCTCCGCCACCTTCGGCGCGCGCAACACGCTGTACGTGGGCGGTCTGCGTCCCTGGCAGATCCTGGTTCCGCCGGGGGTGGCGCACGGCTACAAGGTGATCGGCCAGGAGGACTCGATGCTGGTCTACTTGACCGACCGGTTCTACGATCCGCGCGACGAGGGGCGGATTCCCTACGACGACGCGTCGATCCGGTACGATTGGGAGACGCAGTGGAAGTAGGGGCCGCGGGCGGGCGGCATCGCGGGTCGCACGCATCATGAAGATTCTGGTTACGGGCGGGGCGGGTTTTATCGGATCGGCGTTTGTCCGGCTGCTGATCGGCGGGACCGATTGGCGCGTGGTGAATCTGGACAAGTTGACGTACGCCGGAAATCTGGAAAATCTGGCCGCGGTCGAGAAGGACGAGCGATACCGGTTCGTGCAGGGGGACATCTGCGACGAACGGCTGGTGGACGGCCTGCTGGCCGGCGAGAGGCCCGACGCCATCGTGCACTTCGCCGCGGAATCCCACGTGGACCGCAGCATTCTGTCGCCGGAGCCGGCGATTCAAACCAACTTCCGGGGCACTTTCACGCTGCTCGAAGCGGCCCGCCAACGCGCCACGCCGCGGTTCGTGCACGTTTCCACGGACGAAGTGTACGGCAGCTTGACAGCGCCGCTGGAAGCCACCGAGGAGTTCCCGCTCAATCCCAGCAGCCCGTATTCGGCGTCGAAGGCGGGGTCGGACCTGCTGGCCCGGTCGTATTTCGTGACTTACGGGATGCCGGTGGTCATCACCCGCGCGTCCAACAACTACGGGCCGTTCCAGTTCCCCGAGAAGCTGATTCCCCTGATGATCGCCAACGCCCTCGAAGGCCGCCGCCTGCCGGTGTACGGAGACGGCATGCAGGTGCGCGACTGGCTCTACGTGGACGATCATTGCCGGGCCATCCAAGCGGTGCTCGGTGGTGGCCGCGAAGGCGAGATTTACAACATCGGCGGGAACCGTTCGTTGCCCAATTTGGACGTGGTGCGGATGGTGCTCGCCGCGGCCGGGAAGACCGGGGATCTGATCGAGCACGTGCCCGACCGTCCGGGGCACGACCGCCGCTATGCCCTGTCCAGCCGGAAACTGATGCGCGAAACCGGATGGCGGCCCTTGATGGATTTCGAGGCGGGTCTGGCGAGAACCGTCGAATGGTACTGCCAGAACCCGGATTGGGTGGAGCGGGTCAGGAGCGGCGAGTACCGGACGTATTACGATAGGAATTACGGCAATCGCAAGTGAGGCCGGCGTTGCTATGCGCGTGGCGATCGAGGGCACAACGCTGGGGCTTTCATCGGGCGGGTTGGCGCGCTATACCGGCGAGCTGAGCCTGGCGTTGGCGCGTACCTTCCCGGAGGACGAGTTCTACCTGGTGTCCGACCGGCCATTTGCCATGCCCCCCGGCTCGCCCGCCAACCTGAAGCGGGGAGGCGGACCGCGCAACGCCGCCGAACGGCGCTGGTGGCTGTGGGGCCTGGCGCGGGAGTTGAGCCGCCTGGGCGCCGACCTGGTGCACGGGCCGGATTTCTCCGTGCCGTACCTGGCGCGCAGGCCCAGCGTGTTGACCCTGCACGACCTTTCGCCGTGGATGAACCCTGGCTGGCATCGCGCGGCGCAGCGGGTTCGAAGGCGCACGCCGGCGCTGCTGGAGTTGGGCGTTGCCACCATGGTGGTGACTCCCGGAGAAACCGTGCGCAGGCAGGCCATCGAGCGCTTCCGGCTGCGTCCCGACCGGGTGGTGGCCGTTCCCGAGGCGGCCGCGCCCTGGTTCGCTCCGGTCGAGCCGAAAGCCGCCCCCGGCGCGCCGTACTTTCTGTTCGTCGGCACGCTGGAGCCGCGGAAGAACCTGCCCGCGCTGCTCGCCGCCTGGCGGGAGGTGCGCCAGTCGCACCCCGTGGACTTGGTGCTGGCCGGCCGGAAACGCGCCGATTCTCCGCCGCTTCCGGAGTTGAATTCCGAGCCGGGGTTGAGGTGGATCGGCGAGGCGCCGGACGCGGCCTTACCGGAGTTATACTCAGGTACGCTGGCGTTGGTGTACCCGTCGCTGTACGAAGGTTTTGGCCTGCCGGTGCTGGAGGCCATGCAGTGCGGGGCGCCGGTAATCGCTTCGCGGGCGGTCGAGGAGGCGGCGGGCGACGCCGCCATTTATGCCGCGGACTCGCGGGAACTGGCGCAGGCCATGCGCCTGCTTTGCCAGAGTCCGGAACGGGTGGCGGAACTGCGCGGGAAGTCGCTGGCCAGGGCACGCCAGTTCTCCTGGGAGCGCACCGCGCGCGCCACCTACGAAGTGTATGGGGAGGCACGGCGGCGTTTTGGCGAGTGACCGGGCGCCGCCATCGATTGGGAGACCGTGGAAGAGCAAAGAGACATTGACGGGAAGCCGGCGGCTCTGATGTTGGCCCCGGAAGCGCCGTACCCGGTGGCGGGCGGCGGGGCGCTGCGCACGGCGTCGCTCCTCGAGTATCTGTGGCGGCATTACACCGTGGATTTGATCGTGTTCCGGCAACCCGGGGATGCGGATCCGGCGGGGCTGATTCCGCCCGGCAAGGTGCGCCGGGTGGTGGTGCTCGACCTGCCGAAGAACGGCCGCAGCGTGGCGGCCAGGGCGTTGCGGAATGCCGTCCGCGTGGCTCGCAAGACTCCCCCGCTGGTGGACCGCTTCTCGGGGTTCGACGAGCGCATTCGCGAAGCCGTGTCCGGATGGCGGTACGAAACCGGCATCATCGAGCATTTCTGGTGCGCGCCCTACTGGGAGCCGGTGGCGGCGGTCTGCCGGCGCACCGTCTTGAACCTGCACAACATCGAATCCGTGTTGCACGCCCGCTGCGCCGAGGCGGAGGGCTCCCTCGCCGGCGTGGCTCACCGCGCGTTCTTCACCGCCTCCCGGCGACTGGAAGAGACCTTCCTGCCGCGGTTTTCCGAGGTTCTGGCCGCATCCTTTAAGGACGCCGCCACGGTGCTGGAGATCGCGCCCGAGGCGCGCGTCCGGGTCTATCCCAACGCCCTTCCCCGGCAGCCGGCGCCGGAACTGGTGGAGGGAAACGCCATAGTCTTCTCCGGGAACATGGAGTATCACCCCAATGCGTCGGGGGTGCGTTTCTTCCGGAAGGAAGTCTGGCCGCGCCTGCGGGAGCGTTGGCCGGGATTGGCATGGCGGTTGCTAGGTAAGAATCCGTCGGAGGTACGGCACTTCACTTCCGGGGATGACCGGATCGAGGTCGTCGGCCCGGTGCAGGATGCGGTGCGGGAACTGGCTCGAGCCAAGGTGGCGGTAGTGCCGCTGCTGGCCGGCAGTGGGACGCGCTTCAAGATCCTGGAGGCGTGGGCGGCCCGAGTCCCCGTGGTTTCTACGACCATAGGGGCTGAAGGGCTTCCCGTGCACGACGGGGAGGACATCCTGCTGGCGGATACGGCGGAGGAGTTCGCCGAGGCGGTTTCCCGCCTGCTGGAGTCCCCGGAGCTGAGACGGAAACTGGCCAGGGCTGGCAGGCTGTTGCTCGAAAAGGAGTTTGTATGGGAGACGGCGTGGAAAGACCTGGATTTTTGACACATCCCCGTGGCATTGTGGTCCGCTATACTGGTATGGTCAATGCGTTTTGCAGTTGATGCCCACGCTATCGGACGGCACCTGACTGGCAACGAAGTTTACGTTCGGAATCTGCTGAACGCGTTCGGTGCCTTCGACCGGGAGTGCGAGTTCGTGGCGTATGTGTCGGAGGATGCGGCCCACGAATGGATTCCGCCCAGGATCCGGACCCGGCCCATCTCGGGAAACCCGTTCGTGCGTTTGGGGTACGACCTGGCGCGCAGCGTGCGGAAAGACCGGCCCGACCTTTTGCACGTTCAATATACGGCTCCGCTGGGGTGCCGGGTGCCGGTGGTGGTGAGCGTACACGACGTCAGTTTTCTGGAGCATCCCGAGTACTTCCCCTGGACGCGCGCGCGGCAGTTGCAGTGGACCGTCCGGCGCACCGTGCGCCGCGCGGCCAGGGTGCTGACGGGCAGCGAGTTCTCGCGGAAATCGATTCTGAAAGTCTACGGCGACCTGGACGAGCGGAAGGTGGTGGTGGTGCCCAACGCCGCCGCTCCGGAATTCCGCCCGCTCTCGCGCGAAGCCGCCATGGCGGCGGTGCGGGACCGCTTCCGCATACCCACGCCGTTCGTGCTCTCGGTGGGCGACTTGCAGCCGCGCAAGAACCAGATCGGACTGATCCAGGCGTTCGCCAGGTTGGTGCGGGCCTATCCGCAACTGAAGCACCGGCTGGTGCTGGCGGGCAAGGAGACCTGGTTCGCCGGCCGCGTGCACGAGGCGGCGCGCGAGTCGGGTGTCGAGGACCGCATCCGGTTCTTCGGCTTCGTCTCCGACCCGGATCTGCTGCAACTTTACAACGCCTGCGACCTGTTCGTGTTCCCGTCCTTCTACGAAGGTTTCGGATTGCCGGCGCTGGAGGCCATGGCTTGCGGGCGCGCGGTGGTTTGCGCCAACACCACGGCGCTTCCGGAGGTGGTGGACGGCGCGGCGATCGTCTGCGATCCCTACGACGCCGACGAGATCGCGCGGGCCATTGCCGACCTGCTGCTGGATGGCGAGCTGCGGGCGCGGATGGAGCGGCTCGGCCAGCAGCGGGCGGCCCACTTCAGTTGGCAGAAGACCGCCGCGGGAACGTTGGACGTGTTCCGCGAAGTCCTCGAGGGCGAACGCATCGAGAGGCTCTCCGAGGCGTCCGCGGCCATAGCTCACAGGTGAAGGCTCGCAGGTGAAACTCATGCATTTTTACGGCTACCGATGGGCCGCGCTGTGGCTGTTCCTGGCTGCCGCGGCGGCCGCCCAGACCGCTTCCCAGCCGGCTTCCCAACCCGCGGAGAAGCTCGCCGGGTTTCCGTGGCAGAACGAAACCCTGCACTACACCATGAACTGGCAGAGCGGACTGCCGGTGGGCGACGTCTATTTCGCGGCCCGCAAGGCCGGCGGCGGCTGGTCTTTCGAGGTGGCGGGCAACGCCGGAGTTCCCGGGTTCGCGATCGACGACAGGTATCGCTCCACCACCACCGCGGAGCTGTGCTCCACCTCGCTCGAGCGCGAGACCGATCATGCGGGCAGGAAGGGCCGCGAGAGATCCACGTTCGATCAGAGGGCCGGCGCCGGACAGCGCGTCACGCTGTTGCCGGTAGGCGGCGGCCAGTCCGATTTCTTCATCGGCACGTGCGCCCGCGACGCCCTGGCGTACTCCTATTTCGCGCGCCTGGAATTGGGCCAGGGACGCGTTCCCGCCAGTGCGCAGACGTACCTCGGGGCGGCCTATGCCACCGGCATGGTCTACAACGGGGCGCAGGATATCGCCGTGGGCGGCCGGAACGTCACCACCGACCGCCTGACCGTTTCCGTCAAGGGCCCCAAGGCGGACTTTCGCTTCGAAGCGTTCTATGCCCGCGACCCGGCCCGCACGCCACTCCAGATCCGGGTGCCGTTGAGCATGGGAACCTTCACCCTGGATCTGGTGCGGTGAAGAGAGTTGCCTGAGCAGGGTGTGCCCATGATGCGCGTGGCCTACTTCTCCCCGCTTCCACCGGCCCGCAGCGGGATTGCGGATTACTCCGAAGCGCTTCTGGAAAGCCTGCGGCCGCTGGCGAGCGTCGGCGTGTTCGCGGCGCCGGACCAGCCCTTCGACCCGGCGCGCTTCGACATCGCGCTGTACCAGGTGGGCAACAACGGCTTCCACACCTTCGTGTACGAAGCGGCCCTGCGCCATCCCGGCGTGGTGGCGATGCACGAATCCAATCTCCACCACCTGATCGCGGAGATGACCATCCGGCGGGGCGATTGGGACGCCTACGTGCGCGAGTGCGAGTACGACGGCGGCCCCGCGGCCCGCGCCTTCGCCGAGCACGTGCGCAAGCTGGAAGTGGGCCCGGATTACGAGGGCGTGACCATGACCCGGCGCCTGCTGGAACGAGCCCGCGGAGTGATCGTGCACAGCCGCTTCATGGAGAGCGAGATCCGCGCGGCGGGCTTCACCGGGCCCATCGCGGTGATTCCGCACGGCGCCTGGATTCCCCGCGCCGACCGGCACGCGTACCGCGACAGGCTGGGCCTCGAGGTGGACGCGCCCCTGATCGGGATCTTCGGGTACCTCAAGCCGTACAAACGGATTGCCGAATCGCTGCGGGCCTTCCGGCGGCTGGTGAAAGTGGAGCCGCGCGCGCGCATGATTCTGGTGGGCGAGCCGCACCCGGAGCTTCCCGTCGGGCAGATGATCGGCTCGCTGGGGCTCTCCGCCAGCGTCCGCGTGCTGGGCTTCGCGCCCATCGACGAGTTCACGGGGTACATGGCGGCCTGCGATATCGTGCTCAACCTGCGATGCCCCACGGTGGGGGAAAGCTCCGGCACCATGCTGCGCGCCATGGGGCTCGGGAAAGCGGTACTGGTTTCCGAAATCGGGTCGTTTGCGGAGTTTCCCGAGGATGTGTGCCTGAGGGTCGCCGTGGGCGCCTGCGAGGAAGACCTGATCTTCGAGTATCTGAACCTGCTGGTGTCGCGGCCCGAAGTGGCCCGCGAGCTGGGCGCGCGCGCCAGGCGCTACGTGGCGGAGCGTTGCAACTGGGCGGCGGTGGCGCGGCAGTACGCGGAGTTTCTGGAATCCGTGGCGCAAGGGCGGGAGTGGGAACCGCGGGCACTCGAGGAGTCCGGGGAATCGCCGGCCTCGCCGCCGGCCGCCCCCGCCGGGCCGGAAGCCGGCGCCGGGACCGGGCCGGAAGCCGGTGCCGAGACCGGGCCGGAAGCCGGCGCCGGGACCGGTCCGGAAGCCAGCGCCGCGACCGGGCCGGAAGCCAGCGCCGCGACCGGGCCGGAAGCCAGCGCCGCGACCGGGCCGGAAGCCAGCGCCGAGACCGGGCCGGAAGCCAGCGCCGAGACCGGGCCGGAAGCCGGCGCCGAGACCGGGCCGGAGGCCAGCGCCGAGACCGGGCCGGAAGCCGGCGCCGACGCCGGGCCGCGACCCCAGACCGGCGAACTCGCCCGGTACCTCCTGGGGTGGGCGGCCACGCCGGAAGCCAAGCTCTACCTGGCGACGCACACCACGCGATCGGTGAGGACGCTGGAAATCACCCCGCCGGGCGGACCCGCCGACCGGATCCTCGAGATGGGCGCGTACCTCCAGATCACTCCGGCGTTGCACACCCGCCTGGGCTACGGCGAAGTCCGCGGATGCTACTTCGGGCCGTTGGGGCGGACCGACCACCGCGAGGTGACCTCCGCGGATGGCGAGACCTTCGCCTGCGACATCGACCACTTCGACGCCGAGAAGGACGTGTTCCCGTATCCCGGCGAGTACTTCTCGACGGTGGTGTGCGGCGAGTTGATCGAGCACCTGTTCGAGGACCCCATGCACATGATGAGCGAGGTGAACCGAATCCTGAAACCGGGCGGCCACCTGGTCCTCACCACTCCCAACATCGCTTCGCTGCGCGGGATTTCGGCCATTCTGCAGGGCTACCATCCGGGGTTCTTCCATGCCTACCTCAAGCCGGCGGAATCGGGCGAAGGGGACGCGCGGCACAATCGCGAGTACGTGCCGCGCGAGATCCAGCAACTGCTGGAAGGCTCGGGGTTCGCGGTGGCCCTGCTCGAAACCGGCGAGTTTCGCGATGCGCCGCACCCCGAGTTCGCCTGGGTGCTGCACCTGCTGCGCCGGTACCGTCTGGATACCGAGTTGCGCGGCGACGGCATCTACGCCGTGGGCCGCAAGACCGGGCCGGTGACCAACCGCTACCCGGTGTGGCTGTACCAATGAACGCCGGATACCTCGAGCCGCGCATCCAGTTCGACACCGCCTCCCGGGTGGCGCGCGCGGAGTTCACGCTGCGCAACGGCTCCTCCGAAACCTGGCGCGCGGCCGAAGGCTTCCGCGTGGGCTACCACCTGTTCGACCCGGCCAGCGACACGCTGCTCGTGGACGGTCCCCGGGTGGCGCTCGATGGGGACCTGGCGCCGGGAGAATCGGCGCCGGTGCGGCTGGATATCGCGATTCCCGCCGAAGACGGCCGCTACCGCGTGCTGATCTCGCCCATGCGCGAAGGCGTGTGCTGGTATTACGACCGCGGCTGGCCGGCCCTCGAGGTGGAGGCGCGCACCGCCGGCGGCGTGTCGCGCCTCGAGCCGCCGCGCGCCACCACCATGGCCCAGTTGCGCCGCAAGAACGCGGTGCGCGCGGTGGGACGGGCGCTGGTCTATCCCTGGCTGACTATCTGGCGCAATCGCGGCTTGATCCGCGTGATGGTGCGGCGCGACATTCTGGGGCGGTATCGCGGGTCGTTCGGCGGCGCCTTCTGGACGGTCTTCAACCCGCTGCTGCTGATCCTGACTTACTTCTTCGTGTTCGGCTTCGTGTTGAACCCGGACAAGGACCACACCGGTTTCGCCCTCTACCTGCTGGGCGGGATGCTGCCCTGGCTGGCCTTCAGCGAGGCCGTCGGCCGCGCCCCCACCGTCATGCTGGAACACCGGAACTTCGTTCGTAAGCTGGTGTTCGCGGTGGAGACGCTGCCGGTGAACCTGGTGTTCGCCGGCCTGGTGACGGAGTGCTTCGCCCTGCTGCTGTACTGCGGGTTTCTGCTGGCCGTGGGCCGCGACATCCCGGCGACCGTGTTGTGGCTGCCGGTGCTGCTGATTCCGCAGATGCTGTTCACCGCCGGCCTGGCGTGGTTCCTGGCGGCGCTGGGAGCCTTCGTCCGCGACCTGGGGCAGATCATCGGGTTCCTGCTGACCATCTGGTTCTTCCTGACGCCCATCTGCTACCGCGAGGACCTCATGCTGAGCCGCGCGCCGTGGATCGCCAGGCTGCTCTTCAAAAACCCCATGTACACGCTGGTGGCCGGGTACCGCGCGATTTTCCTGTGGGGCCAGACGCCCGCATTCGAGCACCTCTGGAAGTTCTGGGTGCTGTCATTAGTGGTCTTCGTGCTGGGCCACGCGTGGTTCTACAAGCTGCGGAAATCCTTCGCGGACATGCTGTAGAACCTGGGGACAGACGGAACGTTCACCTCTTTTCGACGGCTGGAAACCAGGTGAACGTTCCGTCTGTCCCCGGGTTTTCCGTCCACGCGACGGCCGGCTGCGTTCATTTGTTCAAGGAATAGCTCACGGCCATCGTAAGCTGAAACGAGTTCTTCTTGAAGCTGGGAGGCGGATCGTTCAGGAACGAATCGGCGGCCGCCACCGAGAAGCCCAGGCGCTTGTAAACCGGAAAGTTCAGCGAGGAGTTGGCCATCCACGAGTAGGCTTTGCCGATATTCCACGAGGGCGTGACGGAGATGCCCTCGAGCCAGGTCACCCCGCGCGCCAGCTTGCGCATGTAACTCTCGCTGAACACGCTGCCCACCAGGTTGTGGTTATCCGCCGCCGTCTGGAAGGACTGCCGCTCGTAACTCATGCTGCCCTTCAGGTCGAGGGTCGCGGTGGCCCGCTTCACCACGGTCCATCCGAAGCCGCCGCCGTACATCTGTTGCAGGTCGAGGCCCTGCGAGTAGTTGTGATCGAAGGCCGTCTGCGCGAAGAAATAGGCGTGCGACCGGGGAAGATACTCGTCGCGCTCCAGGTCGCCATGGAAGATCTCGGTTTTCAGTTTGGGCGAACCGGGCTGGCTCACCGAGCCGTCCGAGGCGCTGAAGTCGAGCGTGGTGCGGTCGCGCGCGGCCAGCCAGTCCGCGGCCGGAGTGGCGCGTAACAGGCCGATTCCGCCGGTGAACGATTGGCTCTTCTGCGTGGCTTCCACCAGCGAGGCGCCGGCGGTGACGGAGCCGGTCCACGCCTCGAGGAAGCCGGGGCTGTGCAGCACGGCCTTCTCGAACGCCGGCTGGTCGACCAGGTGCGCCGCGTCGGCCACCGGGACGGTTTGTCCGCCCACGGTGAGGGTCTTATCGGCCAGGGCGACCGCGCCGGTAGGCAGTTTCGAGACGTCCGAGTGGCGGTTCAATTCCACGCCTTTCGCGATCGCCACGAACTTCTGCGCGGAGCGCAGTTCCCGGATTTTGCTCCAGTCGGCTTTGACGTCGCCCACGGAATCGCTGTGAAAAGTTACGGTCGAGCCGCTGGATCGCACCAGCTTGCCGACCAGTTTTTCGCCGTTGGCGAAGATCAGGACATCCGGCTCGGGCTTGGCGGCCGGTTGCGTCATTCCCAGGGGCGCGGCCATCGGCAGCGCAAAGAACGGCATGAGCAGGCGCCATTTGAGCATGATGGGCATAGTACTCTCATGATAGCGCCAAGTCCCCCACATCGCCGGCCGGCACTTCCGATCAGCCCGCGTCGCCATCGCACCGGCCAATCGCCTTCCGGATTCGGCGATAGTCGAGTTACGGTCCAGGCGGGTGGATTCCGTAGCCGATGCTTCGGGTTGGAAACCGTCACTAACGCGCCGGCATCTCGGTCTCCGCCCGTGCTGCCCCCTTCCCATGGGTACTAGTACTAACCCCCAGCCATAAGTAGCCTAGATACGCTAGGTGTGACCTGGGCGATTGCGGTACACTGTTGGAGGCCGGAAAGTGAGAATGAAGACTCCGGCATCGCGAATAGGTGACTTACCATAGTGCCGTGGTGGAAGCGTTGGTTGACGCCGCAAAGGCCGGAGGGACCGCGATTATATGAGAAAGATCCTTGCATGTTTGGTGCTGGCTAGTGGCCTGGCTTCTGCGGCCACGATCCAGATTTACAGCACCGGTTATACCACCGGCGGCGGCTCCAAGGTTCTGGCTGGGGGCACGGATGGCAATTGGACGCTCGAGTCCGGCCCGGGCGGAAGCGTCAGCTCTCCGTTTGCGCCCTATGTCACCCTCGGCTCGCTGCTCAGCCAGTTCCCATTCGCCACCGGCGATTGGTTCAAAGATGGCAGCTTTGGCAGCACTTCCGAGTGGATCAGCCCCGTTGCCAGCGAGGACTCCTCGAATCCCAATTCTCCGACGGTTCCCTACGTCTATCAGCAGACTTTCAGCCTGAGCGGTCTGGACGACTCCACGGTAGTGATCACCGGTGAGTGGAGCGCCGACAACTACGGCTACATCGTGGTTAACGGTACTGAGGTTACTACCGGGGTGGATGGAATTATTCCGAACGCCGCCGGGGAATTCAGATCTTTCACCAGCTTCGTCCTCAACGACTCCAACGCCGGTTTTGCCCCGGGCACGAACGTCATTCAGTTCGACGTGTTCAATAACGCGAACGGTTCGCCCGACGTGACCGGAGTCAACGTGGATATCCTGAGCGCAACGGCGAATGTGGCTCCCGAGCCGGCGAGCTTCGGGTTTATCGGTCTCGGCTTGTTGGCGCTCGGCCTTTTCCGCAGGACTGGCAGGCGTTAGACGCCGCGGGGCGGGCTATCCCCGCCATCCCCGATCTTCGCCGCCGGCCTCGATCCGCTTCGGCGCGGCCCGCCCGCGTCTACCCCAGATACCGCTGCAAGTCGTCGTTGCGGTAGCCATGGGCGAAGGCGGTGTCGCGCGAGATCCGGCCCAGGCGGACCAGCTCGGCCAGCGACTGCTCCATGGTCATCATGCCATCGGCCTTGCCCACCGAGATCTGCGACCGCAACTGGTGGTCCTCGCCCTTGCGGATCAGCGCGCGCACGGCGTCGGTGGCGATCATGATCTCGGTGGCGGGCCAGCGCATGGCGCCATCCACGCCGGGAACCAACTGCTGCGCGATCACCGCCGCCAGCGCCAGCGACAGTTGCTGGCGGATCTGCGGCTGGTTGCCCGCCGGGAAGGAATCCAGAATGCGCGCCATGGCCTGAATGGAATCGTTGGTGTGCAGCGTCGAAAACACCAGGTGCCCGGTTTCGGCGGCGGAGAGCGCCGTCGCCATCGTCTCGGCGTCGCGCATCTCGCCCACCAGGATCACGTCCGGCGTCTGCCGCATGATGCTGCGCAGCGTGAGGGCGAAATCGGGGGTGTCGCGGCCCACCTCGATCTGCTCGATGATCGCGCTGCGGTTCGAGTGCTGGTACTCCACCGGGTCTTCGATGGTGACCACGTGCGCCGCGCGGCGGGAGTTGACGATGTCGATCAGCGCCGCCAGCGTGGAACTCTTGCCGCAGCCGGTGGGCCCGGTGAGCAGCACCAGCCCCTGCCGGCGCTCGCAGAGTTTGGCGAGCGACAGCGGCAGGTGCAGCGATTCGAGCGATGGAATGCGGGAAGGCAGCAGCCGGATGCTGGCCGCCAGCGTGCCGCGCTGGTGATGGATGTTGACGCGGAAGCGGCCCAGACCCTCGCGCACGAAGCTCAGGTCCACCGACTTGCGCTTCTGCAACTCGTCGGCCTGCGCCGGCTCGAGCAGCGGCAGCACCATGGCGCGGACGTCCTCCGGATCGAGCGCTACCGCGCCCAGCGTCAGCAGCGCTCCGCCGACGCGCAGCACCGGCGGGGCGCCCGCGATCAGCAGCACGTCGGAGGCATTGCGGCCGCCGGCCACCCCCAGCAACTGGTCCAGCGAGGGCGTGGGCGCGGCGCCGCGCGTGGGCGCCGTCCTCTGCTGGCTGGGCGCCGCGCGGTTGAGTTTGGCGACCAGTTCGGATAGTTCGGGATTGAATTCGCTCATGGCTCTGGGCACCTGCCTGCCCGGCAACTGACCACTATAATAATCTCATTGAGACTGCTGATTTTCTCCGACGTCCATAACGATTGGAAGACGCTCGAGCGCCTGCTGAGCGTGGAGGCCGATTACTACATCGCCGCCGGAGACCAGGTGACCTGGGGCAAGGGCATCGAGCGCTGCGGCGAGATCCTGCGCACGCGCGGCGGCCAGGTCTACGTGCTGCCCGGAAACCACGAGTCCGCCGGGCAGGTGGCCGCCATGTGCGCCCGCCACGGCCTGCACGATTTTCACGAGCGGCATTTTCAGGCCGGGCGGTGGCACGTCGCCGGCCTGGGCTACTCGAACCCGACGCCGTTCAACACCCCCGGCGAGTACAGCGAGCCGCAAATCGCCGATCGCCTGGCGCGCTTCGCCGAACTCGACCCGCTGGTGCTCGTCTGCCACGCCCCGCCCTACGGCACCGCGCTCGACCAGGTCCGTCCCGGGCTGCACGCCGGCTCGCGCTCCATCGCCGAGTTCATCGAGCGCCGCCAGCCCGCTTACTTCTTCTCCGGGCACATCCACGAAGCCGAAGGCGTCTCGCTCGAGATCGGCCGCACCCGCGCCCGCAGCGTGGGGAAGAAGGGCTATCTGCTAGAATTGGATTGAACCTCCATGACACTCGAAGAATTGGAACGCTCCTACCAACCCCTCCGCGACCAGGCCCTGGCCGTGCGGAGGTATCTTTGACGCTCCCGCTCAAAAGCAGAAGCTGAGCCAGACCGAAGCGCGGATCTCCGCCCCGGACTTCTGGAGCCAGCCCGAGAAGAGCCAGAAGGTGATGCAGGACCGCAAGCGGCTCGAGGAGGCCATCGCCAACGACGGCCGCATCCGCTCCCTGACCGACGACCTCGACACGCTCTTCGAACTGGCGCGCGAAGGCGAGGACGTCGCCGCCGACATCGAGCGCGACCTCCAGCCCTACGGCGAGCTGCTCGAGCGCCTCGAAACCGCCATGCTGCTCTCCGGCAAGAACGACGCGCGCAACGCTGTCGTGCACATACAGCCCGGTGCCGGCGGCACCGAGAGCCAGGATTGGGCCGAAATGCTGCTGCGCATGTACCTGCGCTGGGCCGAACGCCAGGGCTTTCCGGCGGTGATCACCGACCGCCTCGAGGGCGAAGGCGCCGGCGTCAAGTCGGTGACGTTCGAGGTCAACGGCGAGAACGCCTACGGCCTGCTGCAAAGCGAGATCGGCGTGCACCGCCTGGTGCGCATCTCCCCGTTCGACGCCAACGCGCGGCGCCATACCTCGTTCGCCTCGGTCTTCGTCTACCCGCAGGTGGACGACGAGATCAAGATCGACATCAAGCCCGAGGACGTCCGCATCGACACCTTCCGCGCCTCGGGCGCCGGCGGCCAGCACGTCAACATGACGGATTCCGCGGTGCGGATGACGCACATCCCCACCAAAACCGTGGTGCAGTGCCAGGACGAGAGGTCGCAGCACAAGAACCGCGACAGCGCCTGGAAGCAACTTCGCCAGCGCCTCTACGAGATCGAGCTCGAGAAGAAGCGCGAAGAGACGCGCAAGACCGAGGATTCCAAACTCGATATCAACTTCGGCAGCCAGATCCGCAACTACGTGCTGGCCCCCTACCGCCTGGTGAAGGACCTGCGCAGCAAACTGGCCATGGGCGACGTGGACCGCGTGCTCGATGGCGGCCTCGACCCGCTCATCCACGCCTACCTGGTCTGGCGCAAAACCGGCAAGACCGCGGGCGACGACAAGGACGAAGCGCCCGAGTGAACCGCCTGGCCCACGCCGCCGCCCTCATCCGCGCAGGCCGCCTGGTGGCCTTTCCCACCGAGACCGTGTACGGCTTGGGCGCCAACGCCCTGGACGCCGCCGCGGTCGAGCGCATTTTCGCCGCCAAGCGACGGCCGCGCTCGAGCCCCATGATCGTCCACGTGGATTCCATCCGGATGGCGCAGTCCCTGGCCGCCCGCTGGCCAGACGCCGCCGATACCCTGGCCCGCCGCTATTGGCCGGGGCCGCTGACGCTGGTGGTGCCTAAGCGCCCCGAGATCCCCGATGTCGTCACCGCGGGCCTGCCCACCGTGGGCCTGCGCATGCCCGCCCATCCGCTGGCGCTCGAGCTGATCCGCGCCTCCGGCGTTCCCATCGCCGCGCCCAGCGCCAACCGGTTCACCGGGCTTTCGCCCACCGGCGCCGCGCACATTCCGGAAGCGCTGGCGGACTACGTGCTGGACGGCGGTCCGGCCAGCGTGGGCATCGAATCCACCGTGATCGGCCTGGTGGACGCTCCGCTGCTGCTGCGGCCGGGCACGATCCCGCTGCCCGATATCGAGGCGCTGATCGGGCCGGTGGAAGTGGCGCCGCAGCCCGAAGGCGCGCACGCCTCGCCCGGCATGCACCCGCGGCACTATTGTCCCCGGACGCCGCTTCTCCTGCTGGCGCCCGGCCAAGCGCCGCCCGGCGGCCGCGGCGCATGGCTGCGGAGGGGGTGCGAGATGCCCGCCGATCCGCGCCCGTATGCCGCCGCGCTGTACGATACCCTGCACCGTCTCGACGCGCGGCACCTGGACTGGATCGCCGTGGAAGCGCCCCCGGACGCGCCCGAGTGGGCCGGCGTGCTCGACCGCCTGCGCCGCGCGGCGTCCCCGTGTGGGGCAGGTTTTCAACCTGCGGCGGGTTTTCAACCCGCCTCCGGACGCCCGCACGCGCCCGCCGGGCCGATTGAAAATCGGCCGCAGGTTAAAAACCTGCCCCACGGGGAGGAGAAGCCATGACCGATAGACTGGTGTTCGAGAACCTCCGCCACAAGCCCGCGCGCACCTTCCTCAGCATCCTGCTGATCGCCGTCCCGGTGACGCTGATCCTCTGCCTGGTGGGCCTCAGCCACGGCATGATGGACGAGACCGTGCGCCGCACCCGCTCCATCGGCGCCGACATCAACGTGCGGCCGCCCGGTTCCACCATGTTCACACTGGGCGGCGGCATGCCCGACAAGGTGGTGCCGGTGCTGGCGGGGATGCCGCACGTCAGCATGGCCATGGGCGTGGTGAACCAGAGCGTGGGCAGCCTCACGCTTTTCGCCACCGGGCTCGACCTGAAGCAGTTCAACGCCATGAGCGGCGGGTTCACGTACCTCCACGGAGGACCGTTCCAGGGCCCCGAAGACGTGATCGTCGACGAGTTCTATGCCACCCAGAAGCACAAACGCGTCGGCGATTCCATCGAAATCCTGAATCGCAACTGGCGCGTGTGCGGCATCGTCGAGAACGGCAAGTTCACGCGCATCGCGTTTCCGCTCGAGGTCTTGCAGCGCAGGACCGGAAATGTGGGCCGCGTCAGCCAGGTCTACCTGAAGCTCGACGACCCCGCCAACACCGAAGCCGTCATCCGCGCCATCAAGAGCCAGCCCGGCTGGGAGGACTACCCGGTCTTCTCCATCGCCGAATTCACGTCCCTCGTCACCACCACCGACCCCGGCGGCCTGAAGGCGTTCACCGCCGTGGTGATGGGTATCGGAGTAGTGATCGGTTTCCTGGTGGCGTACCTGTCCATGTACATGGCGGTGCTGCAGCGCACGCGCGAGATCGGCATTCTGAAATCGCTGGGCGCATCCAGCGGCTTCATTCTGGGCGTGATCCTGGCCGAAGCGGCGGCGCAGGGTTTGGGCGGGTGCGCGCTGGGAATCGCGCTCAGTTTCGGCGCGCGCTGGCTGATCCACTTCATGGTGCCGGCGTCGCTCACCATGGAGATCGTGCAGGGGTGGTGGCCGCTGGCCAGCGCCATCGTGCTGGCCGCCACGCTGTTCGGCGCGCTCTATCCGGGGTTGGGCGCGGCCCGCCAGGACCCCATCGAGGCTCTCGCTTATGAATAGGTCGCTTGCAGTTCGCGCCGCCCTGGCGCTCTTCGCAGCCACGGGACTGGCGCCGGCGCAATCCGTGTCACAACTTCTGGCGCGGCTCGACCGGGCTGCGGCAACTTTCAAAGGCGCCAAGGCCGACTTGCGCAGGACGTCGTACACCGCCTCAATCAACGTCACGGAAGAGGAAAGCGGATCGACGGTGATTCGGCGGGCCGGCCCGGGAAAGCTGGAATTCCGCATCGACATTACGGGCGCCAACGCCAATACCTGGGTGATCCGCGACCAGACGGCCGAGCATTACCTGCCCGCCATGAACCAGAGGGAGCCCTGGGATATCAGGAAGTACCGCGACCTTGCCCAGACCCTGCTGGTCCTGGGTTTCGGCATGTCGGGCCGCGAGCTGGCGGCCAGTTACACCGTTTCGAACCCGCGCCGCGACACCGTGGCCGGGCGCGCCGCCACCGCCGTGGACCTGGCGCCCAAATCGCAGGACGCCATCGAGAAACTGCACTTGAAGAAGGTGGAACTGTGGGTGGCCGACGACACCGCCGCGCCCGCGCGCGAGAAGTTCTACTTCACCGATGGCAATACCTGGACGGTCGAGTACTTCAATGTGCAGATGAACCCGAAGCTGCCCGCCAGCGCGCTCGACCTGCCCAAGGGCGCCAAACGCGTGAAGATGCAGTAAGCGGCGGCGCGCCTCAGCCCTCCACACCCTTGCGAACTGGCAACGGGGGAGCGGGTGACCGTCCGCATTTCAGGTTCCAGTAGGCCCAGGAACGCGCATCGAAGATCCCCGGCGGGGCGTTATCCAGGGTTTCCCGGAACTCGTCCATACCCGCCACGCCTTCCAGCGCGCGCAAGTCTTCCACGGTTCCGTATGTCATCACGTGCGCGAGAAAATGCAGCGGGTCGGCCAGCGCTTCCGAGGGCGGCCTGAACCAGACCACGCGCTCGGCCACGGCGAGCGATTCGCGGGTTTGCGCCAGCGGCTTCATCCCGCGGCTCCAGTCTCTCCGGGGCGTTCCGCGTAGGGCGCCAGGCTCGGCAGTTTGGCCGCATCCACGGCCTCGACCGCCTTACCGATCCGCGCGCGCACATCGCCTGGCAGCGCCGGTACGTCGTCGAAGTAACTAAGCGCCTTCAGCGTGATCAACGGATTGAACTTGCGGCCGTACACAACCATCCCCGCAGCAAGCATCTCGGGTAACTCGATCCCGTGCCGTAACAGAGCGTCGATATCGAGGTAGTCCTTGACCTCGGCCCGTTTCTGCACGACCGCCGCCTTGGTCCCGGCGATATCCAGCAGCGAGGCAACGTGAAGATGTACATCGCCCGCCAACTCGGGAGGGGCCACTTGTCCCAGACCAAGCCCGCCGAAGAACGACACGAGCACTGGCCCGGCGCGATCGACGCGGCATGTCAAAGTGTCCGCCGCCACCTGCACCCGTTCCGCGTCCTTGAGGTACGGAACCTGCCGCGCCAGGAGATCCGGATCGAAGGACTCGTTCGAGAAGAAATCGAAACCGGCCGACGCCCGATGCCCCAGCCGCAACGCCAGGGCCGTGCCGCCGTAAAGTGTGAACGTGCCGGGCGTGGCGCCCAACTCCGGCCACAGGGCGCGTTGTGCAGCGGGCAAAGTGCCGAGATTCGGGATGAACGCCATCGGACTATTGATAGCGCATTTTGCCACGCGAAGGCAGGCTGCCGGACCGTTCGGCAGCCCCGTCGACCAGAAACACAACCCAGTTCTGTGTTAAGCTAGCTTAAGCTAGACTGCTGAGGAACCTATGCGGGAAATCGGCGCGTTCGAGGCCAAGAACACCCTGGGCGCTCTCCTGGATCGCGTCCTGGAAGGCGAGGAGATCGTGATCACGCGCCACGGCAAGCCCGTCGCCCGTTTGGTGCCCAACGTCGGCGTCGACCGGTCCGCGGCGCGGGCGGCTTCCGAGCGGATTCGCGCCAGGGCGCAAAGCCTGGAGGCTGGCGAATTCCATTGGGACGCGCTCAAGGCGGACCGGGACGCGGGCCGGCCGTGAGCGTCGTCGTGGACAGCTCGGCGGTGCTGGCGTGGGTGTATCGCGACGAGAGGGCGGGCGCCATCGGCGAGGTCTTCGCCCTCGTGACCGAACGCGGCGCGTGGGTTCCGGCGCTGTGGAGGCTGGAAGTCGCCAATGTTCTGGAGATGGGCGTGCGCCGCGGCCGTCACGACGCCGCGTTCCGCGATGCGACGCTTGCGGATCTGGCCCTTCTGCCCATCCGCGTCGATCCCGAGACGGATCGGCAGGCATGGAGCGTCACTCTGCGGCTGGCCGAGCGGCACAGGCTGACGGTGTACGATGCGGCGTACCTCGAGTTGGCGCAACGGCGCGGGTTGCCGCTGGCCACGCTGGACGCCGAGCTTCGCGACGCCGCCAACGCCGAGGGCGTGATTCTGCTGGGCAAGTCGTAGCCCGCGCCTCCGCCCCTCACTTCCCGCGCGCGATCTGTTCCATCGCCTTGGCGAACTCGTCGGGCGTGCGCACCACCATCGTCTTCCCCTTCAGCCCCGCCACCAGGTACTCGATGGTGTCATGCAGCGGCGTCTCCTCCGGGGATGGAGTGCCGGCCCCCAATGCCGTCTCGTCGGGGAGGCGGTTCTCGGCGCCGTACTGGTGTAGCCTGGTCTCGCTGGGGATGTCGCCGAGCGCCTCCCACCGGTCTGTCCGGTTCCGCCCGGGGCCCCGTCCCAGTGCCGCCGCGAGCGCCGGCGGCCGCTGGTATTCCACGTAATAAAACTTCCCCGCGCCCGCGCTGCGATTGCCGGTCTCCAGCGCGCGCTTATCGGCCGAGCGCCCCTGCGGCCCCAGAAACACCACCGCATCCGAGCGGTCCTCCGCTTCCAGTTCCCGGTTCACCAGGCCGGCCAGCAGTTCCACGCGGCCTTCCGGATGTTGCAGCGTCTGGTAATCCACCACTCCCAGTTGCAGGTCGAACATGGCCTGGCGCACGCTCTCCAATTGGTCCGGCGTGAAGCGGTCCCGCCGGTAGATCTCCTTCTGCTCATCCAGATTGAAGACCACCAGCCGCACCGAGTCGGCGGGCGCCAGGCGAAGCAGCGACGATAGGGCGCCCAGCAGCGTCACCGCGTCGCTGGCCTGAATCGTCGAGCGGCGCGGCGACACCGGCGCGGCATCCAGCAGCACCGTCAGCCTGCCCAGCGGCGCATCGCCCGGCTGGCCCGCCGGCCTCGTGCCGCGCAACGAAATCTCCTCCGCCGCGCCCGGCTCGATGGCCAGTTTCACGTGGCGGTCATGGGCGCCCAGCCGCGCCTCGATGTTCCAATCCGCGCGGCACGCCCGGCCCTGCTCGTCCCGCAGCAGGAACGCGGCGCGATAGGATCCCTCGCCCAACAGGTAACCGCCGCCCGCTTCGCCATACATCCGGGTTCTGGGGATGCTCTGCAGGCGCACCCGGTCCACGAAGTACACCGGCTGCGCGGCTCCCGCGGACTGCACGCGCACGATGATGGTCCATCTGTGTCCCGCACCCTGGAACTGCTCGAGGGGCACGGCCACCGTGTAGCCCGCGCTGAAGCGGAAACTGAAATCCAGCACCGGTGGAAGCTGCCGGACCTGGCACTTCAAAACGCCCGGCCCCCCGCGGCTGAACCACTGGGCTCCCCGTTCCGGAGGAACGATCGTCTGCGCCGAAGCCCCCGCCCATGCCACCGCCGAGAGTAGCGCCGCCGCCCGCATGCACTTCTATTGTAGGACGCGCGGCAGGCTGGGAACGCTCCACGAAAGGGCTATACGGCCACGGCCCTTCGGGGCTCGAACGTGTAACCGAATCCGCGCACCGAATGAATCAGCACCGGGGCGGCCGAGTCCCGCTCCACCTTCTGCCGCAAACGCAGGACGTAGACGTCCACGGCGCGGTCGGTGATGGCGCGGTCCTGGCCCCACACGGCGTTGAGCAGTTGCTCCCGGCTGAATACCACTCCGGGACGGCTCATGAGAAACTCCAGCAGCCGGAATTCCGTGGCGGTCAATTGCAGCGGCTCGCCGTTCAGCTTCACCTGCCGGCTGGTGGTATCCAGCGCCACGCCGCCGGCTTCCAGCACGCGCGGCGGCGCGGTCTGGTTGCGGAACTGCAGCTTGATGCGGGCGATCAGTTCCCGCACGAAGAACGGCTTCACCACGTAATCGTTGGCGCCCAACTCCAGGCCCACGATGCGATCCGTCTCCGAGGCGCGCGCCGTCAGAAAGATCACCGGCACCGGGGCCAGGTCGGGATCCCGCCGGATCGCCTTGCAGATGTCCAGCCCGTCCGAATCCGGCAGCATGATATCCAGCAGCACCAGGTCCGGCCGCGTCTGCCGGCACAATTCCATGGCGCCCCGGCCGGTCCGCAGGCCGGCCACCGAGAAGCCCTCCTTCTCCAGGTTGTACTTCAGCAGCGAGAGCAGATCCCCGTCGTCTTCGATTACCACGATCCTCTTCATACGGCGCCCATCTTCAGACTTTAAGTTAACAGCGCCGATGTTACGGATTGGTTACGGAGAGGTGAATTCGGTATTAACCGGGGTTCCTGTCCTACCGGATGCTCACCGTTACCGTATTGGCGGTTTTCCCATCCACGGTCAAGACAATGGGGATTTCGCCGCTCCCGGCGAGCGGCCGCGGCAGCGGGCCGAGGTTCACCTGGTCCAGTCCCACGTATTGGCTTTGCGCCACCGGCCCGGCAACAGCCACCGGGACGCCGCCGATGGTGGCCGCCGCCTGCTGTTTGAAGCCGCGCATGCCCGTGCCGAACAGCAGCAGGTAGACCTGGCTGGAAGCGGCGCCGAGGTCCACGGGAGTGGCCACGCAGCTTCCCGCCGCGCTCCCGCACTGGAAGACCGGCTCGGATGTCTGCGAGCCATCGCTACCAACCAGCACGGCCACGGCCGCGGCCACGCCCTTGCCGTCCATGTTGGCGGAGAATAGCCCGGGGGCGACGGCTTCCACCAGCTCCGTTCCGGCGCTGGAAGTAACGCCCGAGTTCGACACCGTGACAGTGGCCTGTCCGAGGGCGGTGGCCGCCGGCATCGCGAAGTTGATCTGGGTCGAGACCGTTGCCAGCACCTGCGCCGGCAGCTCCGCGCCGCTGCTGTCCTTCACCGTGACGGCGCCGCCGGACAATCCGCCTCCGAACGCCGAGACGATGGATCCGGGAGCCACGGAAACACCCGAATAGCTGGCGGCCGAAACGATCGTCAGCGCCGGCGTATAACGCGCCACGCGAAAACTGACGTGGTAGTAAGGAGTCTTGGGATCGTCGGGTGCGCGGTAGTATGCCGGATCCCGGTTCGACACCCGCCCGTGGCCCGGATCGCCCGCGTCGCTGTTATACCACGTGCCGCCGCGCATTCCGCGGTACGGCAACCCATCCGGCATAAGTGAAGCCTGGGCTTCGGTCGGACCGGGAGGGTTCACGACTGGGCTGATGCTGTAGTAGGGGTTGTCGTACCAGTCGTTGACCCACTGCCAGTTGTTGCCGGACATGTCGTACAGGCCCCAGGCATTCGACCCGTCCCCGGTCTGATAGGTGGCTTGGCTGCCCGGCCATCCGAAATCCGCCTTGCTGTGCAGTTGCCCGTTATAGAAACCCACCGGCGTGGTCCAGGGATAGGGGCCCGTCGCGTACGGCGTGTTGGACTCCGGCCAATTGGCTTTTGTCGTATCCGCGTCGTTGCCCCAGGGGTAGATGTAGTAGGGGTTATACTGGCCGCCGCGTCCCGCGTACTCCCACTCCGCCTCGGTCGGCAAGCGGTAACCGGTTTTGCTGAAATCCACCTGCCACGTATTCAGGTCGTAGCACGGCTGAAGTCCCTGCTGCTGGCTGAGCCAGTTGGTGTATGCCGCCGCGCCGAACCACGTGACTCCCACCGGATGAGTGGCCCGGTTGTCGATTACCGCGAACTTGGAACCGTCCCATCCGATGCTGCTGTAGTTCAACACCTGGTATGTGTCCATGTACAGATCGCTGCCGCCCTTGGCGTAAACCAACCCATTCCGCACATCCAGCAGCCCTTGCGAGTACGCCGAGTTGAGAAACTGCGCGTACTGCGTGTTGGTGACGTCGTAAGTGCCGATGAGCAACGAGGACATCGAAACCGTGTGGACCGGCACTTCGTCGCTGGGATGATCCGGATCGACGAAGCCGTAGTGGTCGCCCATCTGGTACTGGCCGGCCGGCAGCAGCGTCAGTTCCGGGTACATCGTGGAACCCGGTTGCCCTGACTGGGCTTGCGCGGCCATGGCGGCCAGAACGGCGAGAATCGGCGCGCACGATCGGGCTTGCATGGCTTCCCTCACTTGATGTTCACGGTGACCGCGTTCGACGTTCTGCCGTCCACCCGCAGCACCACGAGGCTAGCGCCCTTGCCCGCCAGTGTCTGGGGCAGCGGCCCCACGTTCACCTGATCCAGGCCGGGGTACAGCGATTGAGCGGCTGCGCCAAACACCGGAACCGAGATGCCGCCGATCGTCACGGTGATCCCCGCAAGCGAACTGAATCCCCGGATGCCGGTGCCATACAGTGAAAGGTAGACCTGGTCGGTCGCGGCCCCCAGGTCGATGGGCACGGGAACGCACCCTCCGGTCGCGCCGCAACTGAAAACCGGCACGCCGCTGCGCACACCGCTGGCGTCGATGCGCAGGCCGATGATGGCGCCCACGCCCTGGCCGCTCGAGTTCATCGAAAACAATCCCGGCGCCACGGATTCGATCGCTACCTTGGCCCAGGCGCTGCTGCCGGAGTCTTGCCGGACGGTCAAGGTCGCCGGACCCGGAGCGAACCCGTCGGGTACCAGCAGGTTGATCTGCGCAGGGGAAGCGTAGAACAAGGGACAGGACTGGGTGACCCCCGCGCTATCGGTGATCTGCACGGTAGCGCCGCCCAGATCCGTGGGAGGCGGCGTGGTGGTTGCGGCCGCCGTGCTGGCCGCCAGGCTGCTCCCGAATAGGCTCATGATGGCGCCCGAAGCCACCGAACCCGCCTGCATGCCGGCGCCGTTTAGCACGCTGAAGGCGTATTTCTCGATCATGCCCTTGGGCGTCAGGTCCTGACCCGCCAGGCCGGCGTAATCCGGCGCGTATTTGCGAACCTTGAACGCCGCATTCATGTACTCGCCCGTTTTGTTGGGGTCGGGGTCCGGTGCGTGCCCCTGCGTAAGAGCGCCGGTGGTGTTAGTTTCCATCGGATTCACGTACTTCCAGACGATCTGCCCGGCTGGAGTCACCTCCTCCAACACCCCGAAAACGCCCCAACAGACCAGCGTATTCCCGTTGGGCATGCGCTCCGCTCCCCCGATATCCGTTTCGTAGTACTGCTCCGAGCCCGTGCCGAAATAAGTCCACGCAAGCTGCTGCGGTCCGTATGCCGCGCCTGTGGCAAGAGCGGGATAATTGCCGTTGGCGTCCACCGTCGGGACGAGTTCATCCACCGAGGAATACAGGCCGGCGGGACGGTTGACACCGTCGTTAAAGAACAGGATATCGCCGGCGTCGGGCAGCCCCGGTACAATCCACTGGGCGTCGTGCTGCTGGAAGTTCATTTCGTTGGCGGCGGTGCCCGCGGAGTACATCTGCGGGTTGCCCCAACGGTACAGCAGATCGCCGCCCTTGCCGTACTTTCCGCCCGTATGGCCGGCCGCCTGGGCCGTGGTGGTGGAGTGATCGATCACCCAGATTTCGCTGTTGCCCCGCACGCTGAGCATGATCTGGTCGGTCGCCGGATTGTAGTCGATCGAGTTCATGTGGTTCCAGAACTCGGGGATCTGGTGGGGAGGGTAGGAAGCGTTCGGGTCGACCAGTTCGGGATGAGCGGCGGGGTTGCCGTAGTTGGACTTGGTGGAGTCGTAGTTCTGCACCAGGTGGTCCCAGACGTGCCACTCCCAGACGATATTGCCGCCCGTGGGGTAGACCGGCTGAATCTCGATAACCGCGTCGGGCGCCAGATTACCGTCTCCTCCAGGCTGCAGAATACCGGGCATGAGTCCCGCGGCCAGCATGTCGGCGGGAGTCTTGGTTTCGACCATCAGCGCGATGACGTTGCCGTTCGGAAGTTGCTTGAAGTCGTGATGCATCAGGTTCGTGGGCGTCGCATACGTGAACGTCCACAGCACGTTACCCTGCCAGTCGTACTCCCGGAGCTGCCCGCCCTCACCGCCGCCGATATCGGGTCCTTCGTTTTGTATCGAATCCGCGCGAAGGAGATGGCCGTTCGGCAGAAGATAGGCCATGAGCCCCGGCGGGTAGTTGCCGCCGTACCAGGTGTTGATCACCTGGCCGTTGTTGTCGATCAGGTACGTGTACCCGCTGTGCAGCGGGGGGAGCAGGACGTACCCCGTAGAGGTTTTCGACGCATTGTTCAGGAACAGACCGACCGTCTGGTTCTGGCCTTCCAGGACGGGCATCGAGACAAGCAGAACCGCAAATCCGCACAAGCTGGACCGGATCATGACGGCAACCCACCCTCCATACGTACATATCGACGGAATTCCACGGCGGAGGGTTTACATCCGCGTCGAATACTCGCGCGCTCAGGCCGATTCCTCGAAGCGGTACCCGAAACCGCGAACCGTCACCAGGCGCCGCGGTTCGTCGGGCCGCTCTTCGATGCGCTCCCGCAAACGCCGCACGTGTACGTCCACCGTCCGCGGCGTCACATACCGCTGCTCGCCCCACAGCGCTTCCAGAAGCTGCTCGCGGCTGTAGGCGCGGCCCGGGTGCGTGAGAAAGAACTCCAGCAGGTTGAACTCGGTCGAGGTCAGCGCCAGTTCCTTGTCCTTCAAATAAACCCGCCGGCCGCCCGGGTCCAGGCGGAGCGGGCCGATGACCTGCGCCTCGGCGCCCGCGTCCATCTCCTCCCGCCGCAGGTGCGCCTTCACCCGCGCCACCAGTTCGCGCGGGCTGAACGGCTTGGTCATGTAATCGTCGCCGCCGATTTCCAGGCCCAGCACCCGGTCCACTTCGTCGGCGCGCGCCGTCAGGAATACCACCGGCGTCCGCCCCAGCGCCGCCGATTGGCGAATCCGCCGGCACAGCTCGAACCCGTCCACCCCCGGCAGCATCACGTCCAGCACCACCAGGTCCGGCTTCCACTGCTCCAGCGCCTTGAGCGTCCCTTCGCCTCCGCTCCAGATCTGCGCCTGGAATCCGCCCCGCGTGAGATTGAACTCGATGAGCGAAGCCAGCTCGGCTTCGTCTTCCACGATGGCGATCCGCTTGGGCATGTCCGGTTATAGAGCGTCCGCGCGCCGCCGGTCGTTCAGCCAGATCAGCGCGAACAGCACCAACGCCAGCGCCAGGGCCACCGCCGTCAGCGTCCAGCCGTTGCGCAGCAGGAACCCCTGCGCGTCCCGCCCCATCCGCACGCCCAGGTACGCTTCTCCGAAGTAGCGGAGCATCCGCGCCGCCACGACCACCGCCAGGAATTGGCTGAACGGCGTGCGCATCACCCCGGCCGAAATCACGAACGGCTTCATCGGCAACGGTATGGGCACCAGCGCCGGGACGAACACCGTGACCAACCCGTAGCGGTCGAACCACTCGCGGAATTTCCGCGGCTTGCCGGGTCCCGGTTCCCTCACCAACCGCCGCACTCCGTGACGCGCCGCCAGGTACAGTCCCACGTTCCCGCACAGCGACCCCAGCACCGCCGCCAGCGCCGTCCAGTACGCCAGCGCGGGCGAGTGCCAGGCGACGTAGATCAGCGAAACGTCCATGGCGCCGGGCAGCGGCACGCCGCAGGAATCCAGCGCCGCCAGCAGGAACACACCCAGCGGCCCGAATGCGATCAGCGCGTTTTTCAGATGATGGAGCAACCTTCTATTCTAGTCCACACCGGGCGGTTCGCAGGGAACCGGAAACCGCGCGCGGCCGGCTTCCGGTGGCGCATGGACCGGGACCGCCAGCTTGTCCGGGTCCGCGGCGGAAAGCGGGGAGACCGCGATTTGGACCGGAGGGCCGCTCACCGGCGGTCCCGAACGCGAAACGGCGGTCGGGAGTCGAGGCCGTCTTCACGAAACCTATGGGTGGGTGGTAATTTTCGACTGATCGATCAGCGATTGGAGATCCCGGCCGTATTTCTTCAAGAATCCATCGAAGTTCTCCAGGAATACGATGTGGTAGGAAACCACGAATGGGCCGTCCAAACGGCGAAACAGGACTGCTTCCTTTCCGGCCCCCTTCGGCCGATCGATCAGGAAGGAGGTGTACGGCGGGTTCAGAGCCAATGCGTCAAACGGCGCCGCCGTATCCACCGCGTAGCCTTGGTCGCGCATGCGGGCAAAGGCGATCCTGATGTAGTCGTTCAAATCGTCAACCTTCTGCCCGAATTCCTCGACCAGCAAATCCATCATGAAACTGACGCCGAATTTGGACCGGTCGGCGCTGGTTGGTTCCAAGGAGACCTGGTATTTCGATGGCCCGGCCACCTGGTGCCAACCCTTCGGAAGCGTGAAATCGTAGTTGAAGAGCTTTGCGTACCTCGCGAGAAGGGCCGCGGTATCGGGCACCTCTTTTCCCAGCCCGTGGGCCTCCGCCATGGCGTGGAGCTGCCCCTGCTTGGAGATCTCGCCGTAGATGCGAATGCATGCCTGTGCGGCCGCGGCTGCGTAATCCGCCACGAAGAGGGAGCGGTCCGTTGTGGCGGGATCGAACTGAAGCTTCCGCAACGCAAAGGCGTTGGCTTGGCCTTTGGCCATTTCCTTTTTCGTCGCCGTATCGGTGAGGCTGAACTGCAGGTAGGAACCCGCGGAGAGCGTTCCCCAGGCCCACGCCGAGGCCATTCCGGCAAACGCTTCGCGGACGGCGAGAACGTAAGGAAAGCCGCCCGCCTGTGCCTGGTTGAAATCGATCGCCGTTCCCCCCGCATAGACGGATGGATCTTGCGGAACGACCGCTTCGAAGTAGGGCGTGCTCGCCCTGAACATGGCCGCGATTCCAGCCTCAATCACGGGCCTGCGATCGAACTTGCCCACGGTTTCCTGCAACAGCCGCGATTCTTTCGATCGCTCGGACGAGGAGGTCTCCGCTTCGATCAACGCGGGCACGAGTGCCAGCGCCGAGAGGTTGCCCCAGATCACCCTGCCCTTCGATTCGTAACGTACGGTGAGAGGCTTGGTTGCGTCCACCAGCAGCAGGATGCGGATCTTGTTCTCAGGCGCCCCCGCTCCCGTCTTCTCGGTCTGAGCCCCGCTTGCGAACGGCGCGGAAACGGCACACAGCGCTACCAGTACCCACGCGACGAGGGTCTGGAACCGGTAACCATAGTGGCGCTCGATGAGCGCCCTGCCTTCACTACCTTGCAACTGGTACATCGTGGTTTATCTCCTGGCAGGCTGTTTCGTCATCCAGCCCGATCGGCCGGATTTGGGACGGCCGGCACCCATTCTACTCCCGTCACGGCCGCCGGGTGCGAGGGTCCTAGACCCCGCCGGGCGCGAGCGACCGCAACCGGCGCACCGCTTCCACCACCCGCGCGGCCACGTAGTCGATCTCTTCCTCGGTGGTGAAGCGGCCAATGCCGAAACGCACCGCGCTCCGCTCGCGCCACTGTCCCACCCCCAGCGCCTTCAATACGTGGCTGGGTTGAGCGGATGCGGAGCTGCACGCCGATCCCGTGGACAGCGCGATGTCCGGCAGGCTCAGCAGCAGCGTGTCGCCCTCCACTCCGGGGAAGCTCACGTTCAGGTTCCCGGGGAGTCGCCGCGTGCGCGATCCGTTGACCGCCACATCGTCCAGGGCGGCTTCCAGTTGGGCCAGCAGCCGGTCGCGCAACCTGCCCGTGCGGGCGGCCTCTTCGGCCATCTCGCGGCGGGCAATCGCGCAGGCCACGCCAAAGCCCACGATGGCCGGAACGTTGAGCGTGCCCGAGCGGAAACCGGATTCGTGCCCGCCGCCATCCAGTTGCGCGGTGAGCGCCACCCGCGGCCCGCGCCGCCGCACGTACAGCGCGCCGATCCCCTTGGGGCCGTACATCTTGTGCGCGCTCATCGACATCAGGTCGATATGGTCCGCTTCCACGTCGATGGGTACCTTGCCGAACCCCTGCGCCGCGTCGCAGTGGAAGTAAACGCCCCGCTCGCGGCACATGGCGCCGATCTCCCGCACCGGCTGCACCACGCCGATTTCGTTGTTGGCGGCCATCACGCTCACCAGCGCGGTATCCGGCCGGATGGCCTCGCCCACGCTGGCCGGATCCACCAGGCCGTCCTTGTCAGGCGGCAGAATGGTCGCCTGGCAGCCCAGCTTCACCAGGTGGCGCACTGTGTCCAGCACCGCCAGGTGCTCGGTGGCGACGGTCACCACGTGGTTTCGCTTGGCGCGGCAGGCTTCCACCACCCCCTTGATGGCCAGGTTGTCGCTCTCGGTGGCCCCGCTGGTGAAGACGATCTCGCGCGCCGCGGCGCCCGCCAGTTCCCCCACCCGCCTCCGCGCCATTTCCACGGCCTTCTCGGCCTCCCATCCGAAACTGTGCGTGCGGCTGGCGGCGTTGCCGAACTTGGGCCCGAAAAACGGGAGCATGGCCTCCAACACGCGGGCGTCCACCGGCGTGGTGGCGTGGTGGTCCAGATACACGGGCTTGTGCATGGCGCGAATTACTATTGTTGCGCAGCGCGGAAACCGGCGCGGCCTGCCAAGTTGCCATCGGGCCGCGGGATGGCGCATACTGGTTTCCCGGAGCGGTAGCCTCATGCCCGACGCCGTCTCGATCGAAGAGGAACGCCTGACGCCCATGTACCGCGTGGTGCTGCTCGACGACAACGATCACACCTACGGCTACGTCATCGAGATGCTCCAGCGCATCTTCGTTTTTTCGCTCGAGAAGGCCTACCGGCACGCCGAGGAAGTCGACCGCTGCGGCCGCACCGTCCTCATCGCCTGTCCCCTGGCGGAAGCCGAATACGGGCGCGACCAGATTCATGCCTATGGGCCCGATCCGCGCCTGCCGCGGTCCAAAGGCGCCATGTCCGCGATAATCGAGCCCGTCAGCCAGTGAGCCGCGACACCCGATCTGCTAGGATGATTCTTATGAAGTGTTTCCACGCCCTTTCGTTGCTCGCGGTGGCCGCCTGTCTGGGCGCCCAGACGCCCCCGCCGAAGCCTGCGCCGCCGACTCCGCCGCCAACTCCGGCGCCGGCCGCCGAGCCGAATAAAACCCCCGTTCCCCATGTCGAGCTTTCCGTGGAGAATCCCGAAGATCGTAAGATGCCGGCGGTTCCACCCGACCGCGTGGTGCTCTCGGTGGGCGACGTCAAACTCACCGCCGCGCAATTCGATCTGCTGGTGGACTCCCTCCCCGACCAGTACAAAGCCGTGGCGCGGGGCGCCGGGAGAAAGCAGTTCGGCGACAACCTGGTTCGCTTGTTGGTGTTGGCCCAGGAAGGCAAACGCCGCAAACTGGACCAGACCCCCGGCTACAGCCTGCAAGCCATGTTTCAGACGCAGAATGTCCTGGCGGCTATGGCCTACCAGCAGATGAGCAAGGAGATCAAGGTCGAGGACGCCGACTTGCGCAAGTTCTACGCCGATCATAAGACCGAGTTCGAACAGGTGAGCGCCCGCCATATCCTCATCCGCGTGCAGGGCTCGCCGATTCCGGTCAAACCCGGGCAGAAAGACCTCACGCCCGACGAGGCGCTGGCCAAGGCCCAGGACCTCGAGAACCGCATCAAGGCCGGCGAGGATTTCGCCAAACTGGCCGCCGCCGAATCCGACGACACCGGCACGGCCGCAAAAGGCGGCGACCTGGGCTTCTTCCGCCACGGCCAGATGGTTCCCTCGTTCGACGAGGCGGCCTTTAAGCTGGCGCCCGGACAGGTCAGCGAGCCCGTGCGCAGCCAGTTCGGCTACCACATCGTCAAGGTCGAGGCGGTCAAGTCCTTCGACGATGTCAAGGCCGATCTGGAAAAGCGCGTGCAAGCCGAACTGGGGCAGAAGGCCATCGCGGATCTGCAGAAGAACAGCGTTGTGGTGTACGACACCGAGTTCTTCAACCTGGCCAAGAAGTAACCGGATCGCCCCCGGAGCCGTCGAGCCCTCGCACCGCTATCCATCCGCCCCTTCGCGCCCCGCGACGATCCTTGTACCAAACTCTTCGCGCCCCGCAACGGTTCTATGTGGGGCAGGCTTTCAGCCTGCGGCCGATTTTCAATCGGCCCGGCGAGCTGGTCTCGCCCCCCAGTGGCTTGAGAAATTCCACTTGCCCTGGTTGCGGTTTGCCGCCACGTGGGGCACCGCTGAAAACGTCGGGCCACTCGGGACCCAAAGGGTACCCCGCTCGCGGTTCCGGGCCGGACACGGTCGAAAGCTCGGGCCAGATGGCCGAAAACGGGAGCCCGCATCCGACGCGCGTTTTCATTGCCTTGCCAGGGCGCGCCGGGCCTAACGCGCACGTACGCTCGGGTTCGACCGGTTTTGCGGCTGAATCGCCCCCACCCCGGTTGCCACTTGCCGCGCCGAGTGGTATCGTGAGATTGACGTAGATTTACGAGTCGGTCTGTTCGAGAATATCTCAACCCTGGCGCCTCGCGGCACCAGGGTTTTTTCGTGCTGCCCGCCGCCGCGGACCGCCCCACCGCGGCGTCGCGTTTCCACCCGCCGGATGGCGTCCCGCGGTTGGCTTGGCGCGACTGCTTTTCCTCCTTTGCAGTTGGCCCGATTTGCGCCATAATTACGTTACAAGCTGGGCGGAGACGGATGCGCGATGTCACGGCATGTCGGCAGGGCTAGGTCTTCGGCCGCGTGGTTGGGTGCCTTCGCCGGCAACCACTCCAGGCCATCGGGGGGCCCCGAGCGGTCTCGCGATCACACCGGATCTCGCGGTCATGTCGCTACGGCGATGGCGCCGGGGCCGGGCGCGGGGCCGGTTGTCAAGCGGATCTGCGGGTTGGGGCTCTGCCTGTTCCTGGGCTTCGCGAATCCGTCCCCGGCGCAGGACCCCATCCGCCCGTCCGCCCCCGGCGGACCGGTGTGGCTGCTTACCTCGGACATCGCCATCCTGGAAGCCCAGGATACCCGCAAGGACCTGCCCTGTACCGTCACACCCGCCAAGCCCTCCTTGGGGTTCGATCTCAAGTTCCACTCCGGCTACGACGCCGCCGTCAACGTGAAAGACCTTGCCGGCTCGGGCAACCTGCTCACCATCGTGTTCCGCATCGCGCCCCAGGCCCCCCTCGAAGCGCCCGTGTATTTTTCGCAGCACCTCACCGTGCCGGCCATCGACGAGGAGGATCGCGGTCCAGCCCTTCTGCAAGGCGTTTTCGATCTGGGGGAAGGGAAGTACCACGTCGACTGGCTGATGCGCGACCGCGCCGAGCGGGTGTGCTCCGCCCATTGGGATTCCGAGGCGAGCCTGCCTCCCAAGGACAGGCCCATGGCGCTCGATATCGCCGCCGGCGCCGTTCAGCCCGAGAATCCCGAACTCTTCAGCCAGGAGCCTCCCGTCACCCGCGATTCGACCCGCCAGCCGCTGCGCGTGAAAGTGGTGGTCAACTTCGCGCCCCAGGATTCCGGCGCCGCCACTCTGCAACCGCTCGACAGCGGCGCCCTGGTCTCCATCCTGCGGAACATCTCGCGCGATCCGCGCATCGGCCGCTTCTCCATCGTCGCCTTCAATATGCAGTCCCAGTGCGTGCTCTACCGCCAGGAGGCGGCTTCCCAGATCGACTTCCCGGCCCTCGGGCGGGCCGTCCACAAGCTGAACCTCGGCACCGTGGATCTCAAACGCCTGACCCAGAAGCACGGGGAGTCCGAGTTCCTCGCCAACCTGTTGACCTCCGAAGTGAAGGACTCCCGCGAAGTCCCCGACGCCGTGATCTTCGCCGGTCCCAAGGTGATGCTCGACGACGGCCTGCCGCCGGAAACCCTGAAACAGCTCGCCGAGGCCGGCATTCCCGTCTTCTACATGAACTACAACCTGTCTCCGCAGGCCAGCCCCTGGCGCGACGCCATCGGCAACGCCGTCAAGGCGTCCAAAGGGGTCGAATTCACGATCTCCCGCCCCCGCGACGTGTTCTTCGCCTGGAGCGAAATCATGGGCCGTATTGTAAAATCGAAGTTTGGGAGCACGGGGAGCGCGAACTCTTCCTCGCAGTGACTGCATGCGGGTCTTCGTTAGTGCGCTGGTAGTGGTGGCTGGCACGTTGTCCGGCGCTGCCCAACAGTTTGGGCCGGGCGATAACCTCGCGCCCTATATCCCCACACCCCAGGCCGTCGTCGAGAAAATGCTGGAAGCCGGCCACATCAAGCCCGGAGACGTGGTCTACGATCTGGGAGCCGGCGACGGCCGCATCGTCATCACCGCCGCCAAGGAATACGGCGCCAAAGCCGTCGGCATCGAGATCCAGAAGGACCTCGTCGACAAGGACCGCGAACGGATCAAGCAACTCGACCTCGAGGACAAGGTCACCATCGTCCACGACAGCTTCCTCCACGCCGACTTGAGCCCCGCCACCGTGGTCACCATGTACCTCCTCACCAGTTCCAACGACCGGCTGCGGCCCATCCTCGAGAAGGCCCTCAAGCCCGGCACCCGCGTCGTCTCCAACCAGTTTCCGGTGAAGGGCTGGCGGCCCATCGCCATCGCCCACCTTAAGCCCGGGACCATGGAATACACCATCTACGTCTACGAGATAGGGAAGACCAAATAGGGCGGCGGACAGCCCCTATTTCGATTTGTCGGCGTTTTCCACGACGCTCTGCGCCAGGTAGTTCTGGATCTTGGCGGCGTTGCGCGACACTTCGAAATAGGCGGCTTTCAGAAGCTGGTCCTTCTGGCTGCGCAACTCCTCGCGGATCTCCTGCTGCGTGCGCGGATCGTTGAGATCCCGCTGTCCGGCCGGTTCCTTCGAGATCATCTTGAAGATGCGGGCGCCTTCCTGCATCCTCACGATGCCCGACGTGGATCCCGCCGGCATCTCGCGGATCAGCTTCAGAAATTCCGGCATCTTCGAGAAGTCGCTCTCGGGGTGGAATCCCATATCCCCCCCGTTGGGCGCCGAACCCGGATCCTCGGAGTAGTTCTGCGCCAGCAGCGCAAAGTCCTCGCCCGCCCGGATACGGCTATCGAGATCCTTGATCTTGGCCTCCGCTTCCTGCGGGTTCTGGGCCTTGCTGTTCTTCAGATTGCGCACGTTCGGATCGGGCATCGGCGTGACCAGGATCTGCGCCAGGTGGACTCGCGGTTCGGCGAAGTTGAACGCGCTCTTGTTGGCGTTGTAGAAGTTCGTCACATCCGCGTCCGTGATGACGATGTGCGACGTGATCTCCTTGTTGATGAGCTTGGTGATGGTGAGATCGCGCCGGATCTGCGTCCGCAAATCCGCCGCCGTCAGGTGCCGGTCGGCCAGCAGCTTCTCGAATTCCTCCTTGGTGTAAGGAGCCTTCTTGCTGTTGAAGTCCGTATCCACGTCGGCATCCACGGCCGTCAAACCGAGTTTCTCCGCCTTCTGCAACATGATCTCGCTGGTGATCAGGCTGCTCAGAAGATCCAGCTTCTGCGACAGGATCACGTCCGCGTTGGACGTGGGCGGCTGCTGGGCCGCCTGCGAGGCGTAGATCTTCTCCAGTTCGGCCGTGGTGATGGCGTGCCCGTTCACCTCCGCCGCCACCCCGGCCGGCGGCGACTTCTTGCACGATACCAGCGGGAACGCGGCCAGCGCCGCAGCGAGAACAGCAAAGTAGCGCGACATAATGGACTCCCCATTGTACCCAAATGCCGGGCGGCGCAAGGCCCAAAAATGTGGCGCCCGGATCCGGGCCGCCCAGCCGCCGTCCGCTAGAATGGTCTCTACCTATGAGAGTTGGCATCGTCGGGACCGGCGCGATCTCCCAAAAACACGCCGAAGTCTACCGCGGAATCGGCTTCCAGCTTACCGTCTGCACCGATATCCACGAGCCCTCCGGACGCCGCTTCGCCGAGCGCTACGGCGCCGAGTTCGTGCCCACCTGCCAGGCCCTCTGCCGCCACCCGCGGGTGGACTACGTGGACGTCTGCACCTTCCCCGATTTCCGCCTCGAACCCGTGGCCCTGTGCGCCGAAGCGGGCAAGCACGTCCAGGTCCAGAAGCCCATCGCCACCGATCTGGCCACCGCCCGCCAACTCATCGAAACCGCCCGCCGCGGCGGCATCCTGCTGGGCGTGGTCAGCCAGCACCGCTTCGACGACGCCAGCCTGTTCCTGTCCCAGGCCATCGCTTCCGGGCGCCTCGGCAAACTCCTCCAGTGCGACGCCTACGTCAAGTGGTACCGCTCGCCCGAATACTACTCGCGCCCCATCAAGGGAAGCTGGAAAACCGAAGGCGGAGGGGCGCTCATCAACCAGGCCATCCACCAGATCGACCTCCTTCGCTGGCTGGCCGGCCCGGTCTCCGAAGTGTTCGGCCAGTGGCAACTGGGCGCGCTCCACCACATCGAATCCGAAGACGTGGTGAACGCCGTGCTCCGCTACTCGAGCGGCGCCACCGGCGTGATCCAGGCGTCCACGGCCTTCTGGCCGGGGTACCCCGAGCGGATGGAATTCCACGGCGTCAAGGGCACCGCCGCGATCGCGGGCGACAAGCTGACCGTCTGGGACGTCGAGAACGATTCCGGCCCGCCGGCCCCCGTGGCTCGCCCGGCGGCCTCGGGCGCTTCCGACCCCATGGCCATTTCGCTCGAGCCCTTCGAGCGCCAGTTCCTGGATTTCGCCGATGCCATCGCCCACCACCGTCAACCGCTGGTATCGGGCGAAGAGGGCTACCAGGCGCTCGAGATCGTGGACGCCGTGTACCGCTCCTGCCGCACCGGGCAAAAAGTGGTGCTATAGCCGGGCCGCGCTCCCTTGCTCCACCTTGCCCTTCGCCGCCGCGAGCTTCTTTTGCGCCTTCTTCAGCTTCCGCGGCAGGCGGCTCTTGTTCTTGGGAGCCAGTTTGGGTATCTTCGGCTTGGCGGGTTTCGCCGCCGGCGCGGGCGGAGCCGCCGGCGCGGGAGCCGCCGCGGGCGGAGCGCTCTTGCCAGGCTTCTCGCCCTTCACTTTCGCGGCACTCTCGACAGCGCCGTCTTCGGTCTTTTCTTTTCGTGCCATAGATCAACTGTACACCGGATTGCCGCGCGCCCCCGGCCATCCCTACGAACCCGCAATTCCGCTCCTGTCGGCCAGCCTAGTACCGCGGCGATTCAAGCCGCAAACCGTCGATCATCGCGAAGTGCTTGCGGTTTCTGCTGACCAGTTCGAAGCCCCGCCTGATCGCAGTGGCCGCGATCAACGAGTCGAAGGTGCGCAGGCCATCCGATTTTGCGTACCGCTTGAGAAGATCGTATGCAAGCTGGCCGATGCCCGCGTCCATGTGGATCACGGGATACAGCGACACCAGTGACTCGATACCGGCAAGGTCGCGCTTGTCCCTGGCGCCGACGATCAATTCCTGGGCGGTGATGATAGAGATCGCGGGATCGCTCAGAGAATCAAGGAAGCTGGCGGCGCTGGCATTGCCGCGAGATGCATCGATCATCACATCCGTGTCGATCAGGGAGACCATCCATTCACGCCCCACTACCCGCGCGGACTGTCCCTGAGCTTGTCGACGTAATCGACGCCATCGCCAATGTCGGCGCGGTCTTTCCACATGCCGTAGAAGGGAAGATCCTTGATGGAGCGCCGCCCGCCGGCCGGTGCTGGCTCTGCCGGAACAAGCACCTCAACGATCGTGCCCTCTCTCATTTGCACCACCTCAAGCGGCCTGAAGACTCCGTTCTCGAATTTTGCGGGAATCGTCATAACTGGGGCTCCAGCGTTTCCATTGCCTGCTACAAGTCTAGAGGTTTCGGGCACAGGGTGGCAAGCCGTCACGCGCCGTCACGCGCCAATCGCGCGTCTGCCCGCGATGGTCCGCACGTAACACCCCATGGCCGCAGCCGCCGCGAGGTGTTTCCACGGATGCCCGCCGGTCGATAGCACCGCCGCAATCGGGCCGTCGAAAGACTCTAGAATCTTCGCCAGCACATAGAAACCCACCATGGCCCACAGGCCGCGCGTTCCCGTATAGCGCGGCGGAAACAGCCCCAGCATCAGCGGCATCGCGGCTACCGGGTAGAACTGCGCCAGCACATAGGCGCGCAGGTCGCCGGTGGCCGCCCACCAGGCCACCGAGCCCACCCCCGCCGCCAGCAGCGGCCCCAGCAGCCACTTGCCCGCGCTCATGCTGGTGCGCTCGCCGATGGTGGCCGCCAGCAGCGACATGAAAACCACCGTCATGGGCAGGCGGTCCCACACCAGCGTGGCCGAATCCGGATTCGCGTGGTAGTAGCCCGAGCCGAACGCTACCAGCGCCACTCCCAGCAGCAGAATCCCGTATGCCGCACGCTCCCAGCCCTCCAGAAACGCGGCCGGAGAGCGAAAGGCGCGCAGTCCCCAGATCGCCACCGCCAAAAACGGCAGGTTGGTGACCACGTTCCAGAAGTTGGGGATGCCCGCAATGGCGCGCCGGTCGGCGAAGCGGTGATAAGCCGGATCCTGCGCGAGCGGCGGGAAGGCGCCCATCAGAATGGCGGCGGCGGCTATGGCGAGCGCCGCCAGAATCGCCAGGCGGGTGCGGGGCGCGAGCCCGGAGGTCACTTGGGGTCCTCGAAGACTACCGACGAGTCGGCCGCGTACTTGTGATAGTCGCGAAACTCCATCTCCCGTTTGAGCAGCGCTCCCTTGAAACGGATCTGCGTTTCCGCTTGCCCGGGCAACTGGTACCGCTGCCCCGCGATGGTCACCTCGATGAACCGGACATCGCTGATCGCGCCCCTGGCCTTGAGCCCTTCCGGGGCGTCGGCCTCTAGGTGCATCCGCTCCACCGCGCCCGTGTCGCCCGCCGCGTAAAGCAGCCCGCCAATCCCAACCACTTCTTCCTTCGCGCCTGCGCCGACCGTGGAACGCGAGTGTTCACGGGCAACCCGGAAGCGGAACACGCTGGTATGCCGCCCCGCGGAATCCTCGTCCCGTTCCCATTGGAACTCGGCATTCGCGTCCTGGGCGAAGATCTCCGCCAGATACCCCGCGAACTCGCCGCTGCTCTTGAACCCCGATGTCGCCTGGCCCTTGGGCTTGACCGGTTTGCCGTTGTACTTCACCAGCCGGTAACTCTCGCGCCCCTTCACGAACGTGAGTTCCTCTTCGGCGGTATCCAGCGGTTGCCAGAATTCGCCGGAGCCCGACTTGTCGCGGCTCCTCCGCGTGATCCTGGTGCACACGAAGTCGGGCAACTGCCGTCGATATTCCCGCGCGTATTCGGCCATCCGGCCGACCAGCGCCTTCTGCGCCGGCGTCAACGGTGCGCTCGCCGTCTGCGCCCGCGCCGCGCCGCAGCTCAGCGCCAGAACATAGAACAGCACCGCCCGCCGCGCCATATCAGAACGTGTACAGCAGCGTCCCCGGCGCCGGCTCCACCGGCCCTGCCACGGGCTCCGCTGGCCCCTCGACCGGCACCGTGGCCTCCACCTCCACCGGCACGTTCACCTGGCGGTAGAAGATCCCCGTGTCGCCGAGATACACTTCCAACTCCGACGGACGCGGCAGCGTGCCCTGGATCAGCGACTCCGAAAGCGGGTCCTCGATGTACTTCTGCAGGGCCCGGCGCAGCGGCCGCGCCCCGTAGCTGCGGTCGCCGCAGGTCTTCTCCAGGATGTACCTCGAGGCATCCGGCAGCAGGCGGATCTTCACCTGCTTGGCCACCAGGTTGCCGTTTATCTGCTCCACCATCAGTTCGATGATCCGAATCAGGTCGTCGTCGGTCAGCGAGGTGAACAGAATCACCTCGTCCAGGCGGTTGAGGAACTCGGGGTTGAACGCCTTCTTCACCTCGCTGCGCACCATGTCCTCCACCTTCGAGGGAATGCCTTCGCCCTGCGGCGCCGAGAAGCCCAGGTGCCCGCGCTTCTCCAGGAAACGCGCGCCCAGGTTCGAGGTCATGATGACGATGGTGTTCTTGAAATCCACCTGGTTGCCGAGGCCGTCGGTCAACTGCCCGTCCTCGAACACCTGCAACAGGATGTTGTAAATGTCCGGGTGGGCCTTCTCGATCTCGTCCAGCAGGATGATCGAGTACGGGTTGCGCTTCACCCGCTCGGTGAGCTGGCCGCCCTCCTCGTAGCCCACGTATCCGGGGGGCGATCCGATCAGCTTGGATACCGAGTGCTTCTCCATGTACTCGCTCATGTCGAAGCGCACCAGGCTCTTCTCGCTGCCGAACAGGAAGGCCGCCAGCGCCCGCGCCACTTCCGTCTTGCCCACGCCCGTCGGCCCCAGGAACAGGAACGAACCGGCCGGCCGGCCGCTGGCTTTCAAACCCGCGCGCGAGCGGCGGATGGCCCGCGCCACCGCCGATATGGCCCTCTGCTGGCTGATGATGCGCTTGTGCAGCTCCTCCTCGATTCTCAGCAGCTTGGCGATCTCCTCCTCCTTGATGGCGGTCATGGGAACGCCCGTCCAGCGCGCCACCACTTCTTCGATGTCGTCCTTCGTCACGCAGCCCGTCGAGGAGTCGTCCAGGTTGTATTTCTCGCGCAACTGGCGCAGGTTCTCGCGCTCCTTGCGCTCCTCGTCGGAGTAGAAGCGCGCCTTCTCGAACTCGTGGTTGGCGATGGCGTTCTCCATGCGGTGCACGATGAACTTGATGCGCTTCTGAATCTCCGCCAGGTCGGCCGGCAGGGTGGTCTGGCGCAGCTTCACGCGCGCCCCCGCCTCGTCGATCAGGTCGATGGCCTTGTCCGGCAGGTAGCGGTCCGGAATGTACCGGCTGCTGGTGAACACGGCCGTCTCGATGGCGTCGTCGGTGTAGGCCACCGCGTGGAACTTCTCGTAGCGGTCCTTGATGCCGAACAGGATCTTCACCGCGTCGGCCTCCGTCGGCGGCGGCACCTTCACCGCCTGGAAGCGGCGCTCCAGCGAGCGGTCCTTCTCGATGGATTTGCGGAACTCCGCCGGCGTGGTGGCCCCGATGCACTGGATCTCCCCGCGCGACAGCGCCGGCTTCAGAATATTGGCCGCGTCGAGCGAGCCCTCCGCCGAACCCGCCCCCACCAGCGTGTGCAGCTCGTCGATGAAGATGATGGCGTTCTGGTTCTCCATCAGCTCCTTCATGATGGTCTTCAGCCGTTCCTCGAACTGGCCGCGGTATTTGGTGCCCGCCACGATCAGCGACAGGTCCAGCGCCAGAATCCGCTTGTCCGCCAGGAAGCTGGGAACGTCGCCCTCGGCGATGCGCTGCGCCAGGCCCTCCACGATGGCCGTCTTGCCCACCCCCGGCTCGCCGATCAGCACCGGGTTGTTCTTGGTGCGGCGGCACAGAATCTGCACCACCCGCTCGGTTTCGAAATCGCGGCCGATCAGCGGGTCCAGCGTGTTGTCCATGGCCGCCTGCGTCAGGTCGCGGCTGAACTCGCCCAGCAGGGAGCTTTCCTTGGGACGCTGCGAGGCCACCTTCTCGCTCTGCGACCGCGCCAGTTCCTCGCGAATCGCCGACAGCCGCAGCCCCCGTTCGTGCAGGATCTCCGAGGCGAAGCACTTCTCCTCGCGCAACAGCCCCAGCAGCAGGTGTTCCGTCCCGATGTGCTTGTGGTTCAGCCGCTCGGCTTCCTCCGCCCCGTACGCCAGCACCCGCTTGCACTCGTGGCTCAGCGGCAGGTCCACCGACGTGGACACCTTCTCGCGCACCGCCGTGTGCCCCTCGATCTGCTTGCGAATGGATTCCACCGCCGCGTGCGACCGCAGAAACCGGTTGGCCAGCGCCTTGTCTTCCCGCAGCAGCCCCAGCAGCAGATGTTCGGTTTCGATTTGGGGACTGCCGAACTGGCTGGCCTCGTAACGCGCGAAGAAGATCACCCTCCGCGCCTTCTCCGTGTATCGCTCGAACATGACGATGAAGCCCCCTATGACTTAAAGATACTCCCCGCCGCACCCCGGATGCGAGTTCTCCCGCCGGTCCGCCGCCCCGCCGCCCGGCCGCAAGCCGCCCCCCTGCAGGCTCAGCACGCGGTCGCATCGCCTCGCAAAATACGGATTGTGAGTGACGATCACCGACGTGAGCCCGTGCCGGCGATGCAGGTTCGACAGAAGCTGAAAGACCGTCTCGCCGGTCCCGAAGTCCAGGTTTCCCGTGGGTTCGTCCGCCAGCAACACCGCCGGAGACCCGGCCAGCGCCCGTGCCAGCGCCACCCGCTGCTGTTCGCCGCCCGACAACTCCCCGGCGCGGTGCGCCGCCCGCGGGCTCAACTCCACCTCGTCCAGTCTCGCCCGTGCCGCCGCCGCCGCCGCCGCATGGGGCACGCCCCGGATCAGCAGCGGCATCATGGCGTTCTCCAGCGCCGTGAATTCCGGCAACAGGTAGTGAGTCTGCCAGACGAAACCGATTTCCCGGTTGCGAAAATCGGCCTGTTCCGAGTTGGCCAGTCCCGATATCTCTCTTCCCTGGTAATGTATGGTGCCCCGCGAAGGCCTGTCGAGGCCGCCCAGAAGGTGCAGCAGAGTGGACTTGCCGCACCCGGATTCGCCCACCAGCGCCAGCATCTCTCCACGCTGCACGTCCAGCGACAGGCCCTCGAAAACCACCAGGTCGGACGTTCCCGACTTGTAGACTTTCGTCAGATCCCGGGCGCGGATGTAGGCCTCGTCCATTCACTCGTTACGATAACGCATAACGCGGGACGGGTTGGTACCCAGCGGCCCCGCCCGGAGGTCATCCGCGGCCGGCCCGGCGAACACAGGCCGCCCCGTTCGGTTGCGCTGCGTGGCAGACCGCCTAAAACGCGTACGACAAATCCGCCATGGGCACGATTGCCTGCAGGATGGAGCCGTATTTCGCGTTGGCCGGCGGCGTGAGCACCTCGGTCGGGAACGCCGTGATGAAGTCGCGGACCTCGAGGCGCAGGAACCAGTGTTTTGAAATGCCGAAGCGCACCCCCGCGCCCGCGTCGCCCATGGGCTTGATGACCCGCGTCTTGGTGAAGTACCCGAACTGGTACAGCGGCTGCGCGGCGGCCTCCGTGCCGGTTCCGCGGAACAGCTTCATGCCGCCGCCCACCGCCGCGAAAAGCTGCACCGGCGACGTCTTCGAATGGGTGTGGAACAGCAGGTCGTAATGGATGGCGTGCGCCTGGCCCGAGAAGGTGGCCGAGACCCCCCCGCTCTTCAGCTCCAGGTTGCTCTGAAAGTACTCGTAGCGAACCTCGCCGCCGATGTGATTCGACATGTTCTGCCCCAGGAATGCGCCGAATACGCCCCCGGTCTGGAAGCCCGCCGTTGCCGAGCCGGACGGGGCCGTCACGGAGACGTTATTCAGAAACGCCCCGCCGCCCAATCCACCGAATTCCCACTGTTGCGCCTGCGCGCAGGCGGCCGCCGCCCCCAGAAGCAGAACTCCAATCGCCGTCGTTTTCATGTGTCTCTCCTCGCCAGCCGTCTACGGGTTGACCACGCGCACGTTCAAGGTGGTCTCGGCGCCGCCCTGGTCGATCACCAGCGGCACGCTCAATCCCTGCGGCGCGCCGCTCGGAGGGACGTAGGCATTGATCTGATAGAGCCCCACCGTGCCCGGCGTGAGGCCCGCGTACTGGACTTCGAGGGCCGCTCCGCCGAGCGTGACAGTCGGCTGCGTCGTCGCCACGGCCAGGGAGGGGCTGTACGGAGCCGCCACACCGGCGTCGATGGACGGGAACGTCGCTCCCATACCCGTCAGGTAGATCACGATGGTGTCCTTGGGGTGAATCGGATTGGTGGGCGTGACCAGTTGGCCGTCGTCCGCGCGCACGATGGTCGCCGTGGCCAGCCCGTCCGCGAGTCCCGCCGAGAACACCGCCGGCGCCGTCGGCGAGACCGTGAACAGGTAGTTGTTGCTGATGCCCGAGGGCGCGTGAATCGACATCGCGCAGTTGCCCTGCACGTTGAAGGGCAGTTGCGCGTTGACCTGCGTCGGCGATACGAACAGCAGCGGTATCGCCGCTCCGTTCACCACCAGGCAGCTCTCGGCCAACGCGGTGGGTAGCGGAATCTGCGAGGTCGCCGCGCTGATCGCGCTCATCTGCTGGCCATACACGCTGATCAATCCGCCCGGAGCCACATCCGTCTTTCCGTCCGCGGCGTTCAGCACGCTGGTGATTTGCGGCGGCGCGGTGGCGGCCGCGTAGCCTGCCGGAAGCACCGTGAAGCCCGAAGTCGTCAGAACGATAATCGTCCCGCTCGACGCCAGCGGCGCGATCGTCCGCGTGAAGGCGTACTGGGTATAGAGGCTGGTCGTGCCGCTCCCGCTCCCCCCGGTGGGCACGGTGGCCGTGGCCGCCGCCGTGGGCAGCAACGGGGCCTCGACCATCGAAGTGGGCGCCATCGCGGAGCCTTGCAGGCTGGGCAGGTTCTGAATGGCTCCCGGACCCGAGCTGCTCCCGGCCGTCACCAGATAGCCTCCCTGGCCCTGGAAGTTGAATCCGGAAGCGGTCTCTCCCTTCGGGAGGGTGAGCGTCGAAACCGGGTTCAGGGAAGAATTGAATACCGTATTCCCGATGACGTAGGTGCCGTAAACGGACGAAGCGTACGCGCCCGAAAGCGCCGCCATGTCCTTGCGCGAAACCGTGAAGTTGTCCGCCTGCGCGTCATACAGCATCACGTTGCCGTCCGGCGACGCCATCATGATGTTGGCTCCATTCGGCGACGGGCTGAGCACGCCCTCGTTCGACACGGAATTCTTCCAGTCGCCCAGGCTCGCCAGAGCGCTGGCGGAGTAACTCGGCAGGGAGACCGTGTCGATGGTCGCGGGAACGGCGCCGAGCTCGTTGCGGGCGAGAATCAGCAACTGCTTGTTGGAAGCCGCGATCGACCGGCCATAGTGGCCGCCCGGCAGAATGATCGGGTAAGCCGCCGGCTTCAAAGCGTCCAGATCGTACATGTTCACCAGTTCCGAGTCGTTGTTTGCGACCAACAGGTACTTCTGGTCGATGGTGAACCCCATGGACGAAGGCGTGGTTGCCGTGCGCAAGGTGGCGATCAAATTCAGCGAATTGGCGTCGTAAACTTGAACCTGATTCTTGTCCTGGCGAATAACGTAGAACCGGCTGCGGGCCGTGTCCGCCAGTATATCCGTCAGCGTGCCGGGCACATCCACGATCGTGCCGCGCTGGTTCACATCGGGATTGTTCACCAGCAGCCGCACCGGCCTTGGCTGATTGACCGCCGTAGTCGAGGACAGCGTCAAACTGATCGCGGTAGTGCCGCCGGTGTTGAATAGCGTCGGATCGATGCTGATACTCACCGTCTTTGGGGTAATGCCCGCGGCGGGGGAAATGGTCACGCCCGCCTGGCTGGCGGTCAGCACGAAATCGGTGTTCCCGCCGCCCGGATCCGTGATTGTCAAGCTCTGAGTTTGGCTGCCGCTGTTGCAAAAGTTCGTCTGGATGAGAACGTCCTCCGCCGAGGCCGCCAGCCGATGGTAGTTGTTCAGTTGTCCCACCGGCAGAACCATCACGCCGCTGTCGGAAATCGCATATATTACGCTCGCCGCGGCGTTCAGAATCGCCCGCCCCACCATGTTCTCGGGAAGCGTGATGCGGTCGCGCACGGTCAGATTATCCGAGTCCATGATGAGCATGGCGGGCAAAAGACCGGGGGTCGTCGATGCCAGCGCCACGCCCGTCGGCTGGGATGCGTCTGGGAACTGGCCGTAGACCAGGCTGTTCTTCGAATCGATGACGGCGCCCTCGATATTGGTGGATGCCACGATGTTCGGGTAGCGGGCCTTCAGATAGCCGCCGGGCAGCCCCAGGGGCTGAAACATCGACGCCAACATGCTCCATCCGATAATGGCGTACGAACCGTCGGCCGCGACTGCCACCCGCGGCAGAAGGGGAGGCTGGGTGATCCATGTCCCCCCGTACACCTGGTTGGCGACCACGGAATACTGGAAAGTCGGTTGCGTGCCGGTGCCCGCCTCCACAAGGCCATACACCATCGAGCCGTCGGCGGAGGCGGTCAGCGCCGCCTGCGAGATCTGCCCTGGAAACGTCGCCGCGGCAACCGGCATGACTACGGGAGTATCGGCCAGCGTCGAAATCACGGACATCGCGCCCGAGACCGGATCGAAGAGCAGGAACGAGGTCGTGGTCACGATGAGCGCCTTGCCGGTGTTCACGAAAGCCACGCCCAACGGCGGATCGTACGTGTTGTACGTCACCGAGGTCTTGTCCGCCAAGTGGATCAGCGTGATCAGGTTCTTGTTCGGATCCGTGACCGTCCAGTCCCCATAGTGCGCCACCAGAAGATACGAGCCGTCCTGCGACATCGCCATCGATATCGGGTTCGCCGCCACGTTCATCGACGTGTGGATTGTGTTGTCCGCCAGCGACATGACCTGGATGGTGTTGCCGCCGAGGTTGGCGATGTACAGCACACCCCGGCCCTCGTCCAGACAAATGTCGGAAGCCGTGCCGCCGATCGGAACGACAGTCCCGAAACCGGAGGTGGCGGAAGCCGCGACGCCCGCACTCAATGCGGCGATCGCAATAGGAATAAGGAACCCTTTATAGCGCATAGGCACTCTTCGACGTTCCGATTACAGAACTTCGAAAGCCTGGAATCAATGATCGATAAGGCTAATAGAAGGCGCATTACCAAAGTTAGCCGTGTATTTCTGCGGGCTTACGAATATACTGCCTGCGTACCGGCAGATCTGCCAGTGCGCCTCTGGGCGCTGGATTCGCGGCGGCCGGTAGAGGGCAGTCATGAAACCATTCCTGTCGAGAGCCGTTGTCCCGTTCCTGGCGGTCGCCGTTTTCGCGCCGCTCTCCCCCCTCGCCGTGGCCCAGACGGTCAGCTCCCTCACCCAGGTGTCCACTTCGCCTGCCGGCCTGCAGTTCAGCGTCGATGGCCAGGTCTTTTATCAAACCATGGGGGCACTCTGGCCCGCCGGAAGCAAGCACGTTCTCTCCGCCCAGCCCGTCCAGACCACCCTCGATGGCGGCATAGAGTATACCTTTCAGGCCTGGGACTGGGCCGGCGGACAGATGGGCACGGGCAACATCGTGACCGTCACCGCCGATCCCTCCATCTCGTACTACCAGGCCCTTTACGGGACCTCTTACTCCGTTAGCCTCATCTACAGCAGTTGTCCCGTCGGAAACTGTTTCTCGCCTGGCACCGTCATCATGAACGGAACCTCCTTCGCCCACGATGGCTCCATGTACGTCGGGGCCGGCAGTTCCGTCATACTCCAGGCGATCCCCAGCGACGGCTATGTGTTCGGCGGCTGGGCCTCCGTCAACTCCAGCGCCGTCATCATGGGCTTTCAGCAGACCGTCACGGTTACCCAGCCCATGACCTTTTATCCGTTATTCCAACCGGCTCGCACCATAAACTTGGCGACCGTGCCGAGCGCCCTGCAAGTCCTGGCGGACCGCACGCCCATAGTCACCCCCACCGCCCTGCAGTGGGGCATGGGCAGTACCCACACCCTGGGTGTGATCTCGCCCCAGGAAGACCAACAGGGCCAGTTCTGGGTGTTCAGTTCCTGGAGCGATGGCGGGGCTTCCACGCATGCCTATAACGTGGCCTTTATCTTTAATCCCGATACCGTCACCGCCACATTCGTTCCCGCCGCCCTGGTGGGCTTGTTCACCGACCCTCCGGGGCTCAGTTTGACCGTTGACGGCCGCACCAACTGGCCCTCCTACAATTTCACCTGGGGTGTTGGAGAAACCCACACTGTGTCGGCGCCTTCCCAGCAGACCGACGCCCAAGGCCGCGTCTATAACTTCAGCAAATGGTCCAACGGCGGCTCCCAAACGCAGAACGTCACGGTCCCCGCCAGCGCCGCCCTCACCAGCATCCGCATGACCGCCTCCTACACTCAGGTGGGCCATCTGACGGTCAACTCCGCGCTCGGCGGCTTGGCCGTTACCGTCAACGGTTCGATTTGCTCCTTGCCCTGCGATTTCTACCAGGCGCTGGGCTCGCAGGTGGATGTGGGCGCGCCGGCATCCGTGGCGGTGTCCCCCGGATCGCGCCAGGACTTTCTCTCGTGGTCCGTCACTGGCGCCGCCGCCAGCAGCACCGCCGCCAACGGCGACCTGCTCGTGACCCTCGGCACCAACACCGTCACCGTAGCCCCGGTCTATCATTTGATGAATAGCCTGACCGCCACTGCCAGCCCCAAGGGCAGCGCTACCTTCACCATGCAGCCGTCATCGCCCGACGGCTATTACGATTCGCAAACCAGCGTGACCGTCGCCGCCACGGCTCTGCCGGGTTACAGATTCCGCGCCTGGAACGGAGATCTGTCCGGTCTGGGCGCTAGCGGTACGGTTGTTATGTCCGTTCCCCGGGCCGTGACCGCGCTGCTCGATCCGGTACCCTACATCCTGCCTTCCGGAGTCGTCAACGGCGCCGGCTTCACCCCCCAAGCCGTGGTCGCCCCGGGATCCGTGGCCTCCGTCTACGGCGCCAATCTCGCCCCCACGACCGCCATTGGACCCACGTCTCCCATGGCCCAGACTTTGGGTGGCGCCACCGCCAGTATCGGCACACAGACGCTGCCCCTCTACTTCGTTTCGCCCGCTCAGATCAATTTCCAGTTGCCGCTTGGCCTGGCGCCGGGTCCGCAGACCCTCATCGTCAGCGTCCCAGGGCAGCCCGACGCGCAGGCGGTGTTCCAGGTGGCTGCCGATGCGCCCGGCATCTTCCCCTTATCCGTGACCAACGGAGTGACCTTCGGCCTGGTCACTCACCACGACGGTTCGCTGGTCACCTCCACCGCGCCCGCGCAGGCCGGGGAAACCTTGGCGCTCTTCGGCACCGGCTTCGGCCCCACCGTTCCCACCCGTCCCGAAGGGTACGCCGTGCCCGCCTCGCCCCCCTACCTCCTTACCGACCCGGCCACCGTCAAACTGGGCGGCGTTTCAGCCTCCGTCTTGAGTGCCTATGCCTGGCCCGGTGCCGTGGGAGTCGACGTGATCCTGTTCGTCGTCCCCGCCGGTCTGCCCTCCGCCGCGAACTCGGCGTTGACCGTGACCATCGGCGGAACCGTCAGCAACACCGTCCAGGTGCCGATCCGGTAGACCCCCGGTGGGGGCGATGTGGGGCAGGTTTTCAACCTGCCGCGGGTTTGCAACCCGCCTGCCGGCATGGGCGGACGGCCGCGAGAGGCGGACTGCGGGTGCCCCACAAGAGCGCGGCGGGTTCTGCGCACACCTACGCCCGGGTTCGAGCGCTCCTGCGACGCCCACTTCTCGCGTCGCGCACCCCCCACAAGAGCGGGCTGCGCCACCCCGCCGCCCCGGCTGTGGGAAAATGGGAGATTCCATGTCCCAACATCAAGCCGCTGGCGGTGGCGCCCCCGCCTTTCTCGACGAGCTTCGCTGGCGCGGCTTCCTGGATGCCGTGACCAGCGATGACCTGGATGCCTTCCTGGCCGCCGGGCGCCGCACCATGTACGTGGGCTTCGATCCCACCGCCGACAGCCTCCACCTGGGCAGCCTCATCCCCGTCATGGCGCTGGCCCATGCCCAACGCCGCGGACACCGCCCCCTGGTGCTGGTGGGCGGCGGCACCGGCCTCATCGGCGACCCCAGCGGCAAGACCAGCGAAAGAACCCTGTTGACCAAGGAGAAGTCCCAAGAGAATGCCGCCGCCATCCGCGTCCAGTTGAGCCACTTCTTCGATCTCTCCTCGGACGGCCGCGCCCTCATGCTCGACAACGCCGACTGGCTGGCCCGCCTCAACCTGGTCGACTTCCTCCGCGATATCGGCAAGCATTTCTCCGTCAATGAGATGATCAAGCGCGATTCCGTGCGCACCCGCCTCTCCGAGCGCGACCAGGGCATCTCCTTCACCGAATTCAGTTACATGCTGCTCCAGGCTTATGACTTTCTATACCTCTGCCAGCGCCACGATTGCACCATCCAGATGGGCGGCAGCGATCAGTGGGGCAATATCGTGGCCGGCAAGGAACTCATCCGCCGCATCTTGGGACTTCGCAGCGAGGGTATCACCTTTCCCCTCCTCACCACTTCTTCCGGCACGAAATTCGGCAAGACCGAGGAGGGCGCGGTCTGGCTCGACGCGCGGCGCACCAGCCCCTACCAACTCTACCAGTACTGGTTGCAGACGGCCGATGCCGACGCCGTGCGTTACCTAAAGCTGTTCACCTTCCTCGATGCCGAACGTATCGCCGCTCTCGCAGTCGAGGTCGCCCAACGGCCCGGACAACGCCACGCGCAACGCGTCCTGGCGGCCGAGTGTACCGCCATGATCCACGGAACCGGCACGGTTCGCGCCGTGGAAGCCGCCAGCCGGATTCTGTTCTCCTCTTCCACCGAGATCCCCCGGCCCGAAACCGTGGCCATGCTGGCCGGCGAGGTGCCCGTCACCAACCTGACCGCCGCCGACCTGGAAGCCCGCATCCCCCTGGTCGATCTCCTGGTGCGCACCCGCTTGGCGGCCAGCAAGGGGGAAGCCCGCAAGCTCATCGAGGGCGGCGGCGTTTACCTCAATAACCAACGGCAGAATCGGCCGCAGAAGACCGTCTCGCCGGAAGATCTCCAGTGGCCCGGAGCCATCCTGCTGCGGGCCGGGAAGAAGAACTACCACCTGGTCCGCATCCTGTAGTACGGGCGGGGTCGCCGGCGGGCGGGAACACGATTGGCCGCCGACAAACGCACAGGAACGCGGATTGACAAATACAGTCTCTCCGCGTCGATCCGTTTTTGTCGGCGGCCAGGAATACTCTGACGAGTCCCTAGAACCGCGTGGCGGCGGGCCGCAGGGGCGTGGCGAAACGGTTGGATTGCTCGGCCCGCTCCACTGGCCGTTCCAGAACCAGGCTCCGCAGGCCAGGCATCGCGCTGGCGCCCGGACGCTGACCCTTCTCGCCCACCGGGAGTTGGCCGGTCGTCAGGTTCTTCAAGCCGAACAAAGCCAGCTCGAAGCGGTCCTTCACGCCCACCTTCTGGAACAGGCGCGAAAGATACACCTTGACGGTGCCCTCCGAGATCATCAGCGTGGTGGCGATTTCCTTGTTCTTCAGCCCTTGCGACAACAGGCTGACGAGCTGGCCTTCGCGCTGCGTCAGGGCCACCCGGCGGGCGCACAGGAAGCTGTCCGTCAGGGCCTTCTCGAACCACAACTCGCCGGCCTGCACCTTCTGCAGACACTTGACCTGCAGGTCCGTCGGCAGGGTCTTCCGCAGAATCCCGCGAACTCCCAGCCCCATCGCCTGAAACGCCAGCTCCGTCGAGATCGAGTTCACCCACAGGACTATCTTCGAACTCGTCATGGCGTGCTTCATGTCGCTCAGGACGGCAAAGGTAATCTCCGGCGTCAGATCCATCAGCACCAGATCCGGTGCCCCGTAGGATACCTGTTCCAACAGACAGGCAACCGTCGTGCAGGTCGGCAGTAGATCGAATCCCTCCACCTGGCGCAGCACCGATTCGAGACCCTTTGCCAGAATGGGTTCGTCGCTGTAAAGAAGAATTCGCGTCATTGATCCTACCTCGGTTCCGGCACGCCCACACCCCGCATCACGCTGACGCAATCCCTAAGGGGTTTTGATTAGGAAATGCGGTACCGCTCTTATAATGGCATTCTCCGACTGTTTACTTCCGTTGTCAATGGAAAATTATCGGCAACTCGGTAAAAATCGGGCAACATCTCCCCGGGATGGAGTACCACACGGCTTCCCGGTTTACTGGAATCTAGTTCATTATCAGCATGTTAGATCAGAGAATAAGCGTACTGGGTGGCCGCTGGTACCCACACTACTGCCTCGTTAATAGACGGCTAATAACCCTCCCGGCTTACGTCGCTCACCATCAGAAATGTCCGATGCGGCCCGTCGCCTCCCCCCGTCGCCTTCCCATCCCGGCATCATGGCCATCCCTGTTGCTATCCTTGGGCAACAGAATGCTATAGCCCATTTACCATATTGCTCGGGTTCGTTTTGAGCGCTAAATTCGCGAGTGTCCCAGAAGTAACCAAATGAAGAATATAAACCGGCGTGAGAGCCCGCGCATCGAGATCAAGCTCCGCTGCCATGTGACGTCGCCCGCTCTGTGGACGCGCTCTGCCATGTTCACCGAGAACATCAGCCGCAGCGGGTTGCTGGTCGCCTGGCGCGGCGAGGAGGCCCCCATTCCGCTGCCTTCCATCGGACAGATCCTTACCGTCGAAGTGGAACTCCCCGCCAATCACGGGTTCGGACAGAAGTGCATCCATTGCCAGGGCGTGGTCGCTCGTATTTCCGAGGGTGGTCACGAATGTCCCCACATCGCCCTCAGCGTCAATTACATGGATTTCCGCTCCTTTCACGACCACATACGGGCGGTCGAAGTCATGATGCCGGAGGCCAATTCCTGGATGGCTTGAGCGATTATGGACACGCCACGCCCACCGTTCGCCGTCAAGTTTCTGCCGTCCCTCACGGACATGGCTTTCCTCATGCCCCTGGTGTTCGTGTTTGCGCGGATGGACGGCATCAAGACTCTTTTGGGAGATTGCGACACGGGCTGGCATATCCGCACCGGCGAGTGGATTCTGGCCCATCACCGCGTTCCGCTGCACGATATCTTTTCCTTTACCAAACCCAATAGCCTTTGGTACGCCTGGGAATGGCTGACCGACGTTCTCTTCGCCTGGTTGCATGCCCACGGCGGGCTCCGCACCATCGCCTTTTTTGCGATGATGCTGATCTGCCTGACCTTCGTCCTGCTGTTCCGGCTCGTTAGACGGAAATCCAACGCCGTCGTGGCGGTCGTGGTGACCATGATCGCCGCCGCCACATCGTCCATTCACTGGCTGACGCGGCCTCACCTGTTCACCGTGTTCTTCCTGCTGGCCTTCTACTGCGCGCTCGAAAGCGTCCGCGCCGGCAAGACGCGGCTTGGCCCGCTTCCCTACCTGGCGATTCTCCCCGTTGCTACCATCCTGTGGACCAACCTCCACGGCGGCTTCTTCGTGGGCGTCCTGATGATCGCAACCTACGGCGTGGGCGACCTCCTCAAACTCGCGCTCACGACCGACCCGGAAGAACGCCGGCCGGCGTGGGTCAGGGCGCGGCGCTACTTCTTGAGCGCCCTCGCCTGCCTGGCCGCCAGCCTCGTGAATCCTTACTCCTGGCGCCTTCACCAGCACGTGTTCGCGTATCTGACCGACCCGTACCAGTCGCAGCACATCGTGGAGTTCTTCTCCATCAGCTTCCATCACCCCATGGCCGTCTTCTTCGAAGCCATGCTGCTGATGGGCGCCGCCTCGGCCGCCTGGCACGCTTCCAAGGGCCGCTACGTCGAGCCGCTGCTGATTCTCATGTGGAGCCACGCGGCCCTCCTGTCGGCCCGCAATATCCCCCTCTTCGCCATCGTCGCGGCGCCCGTGATGGCCTCCGCCATCGAAGAGTGGATTGCCGTCGTCCCCACGTGGAACGTCGCCCGGTGGGCACGTTCCGCGGTGGCGAAGTTTTCGAGTGTCGCCCGCGAAACCACCGAAACCGACAGCCTCCCGCGCTGGCACGTGGCCAGCGTCTTGGGCGTCGCGGTGTTCGGCGCCCTGCTGTACGCGCCCAACCCCCCCAAGACGTTCCGCGCCGAATTCGATCCCAAGTCGTTTCCCGCCGGAGCCATCGAGACGCTGCGGAGCGATCCCACCGCCCGCATCTTCGCGACCGACCAGTGGGGCGACTACCTGATCTACCGCCTCTACCCCGGCACCAAGGTTTTTACCGACGGGCGCAGCGATTTCTACGGCCCCGACTTCGGAAAAAGTTATCTGGATGTGATGTACGTGACCTACGACTGGGAGAAGACCCTCGGCCGTTTCGGCATCGACACCATCCTGCTGCCCCCCAGCGCGCCGCTGGTCGGCGTCTTGAAGGAATCCGCGCACTGGCGCGTCGTCTACGACGACGGCGTCTCGCTGGTATTCCGCTCCACCCGCCGAGTCGGGGGCCAACCGATGTCCGCCACCGGGAACGGTGACGGAATATGCCGTGATCGCGAGATCACGAAAACTCACGCCTGTGATCCCCGGATCACCGAACACGAGTCCAAGACGTAGTTTATTAGGAGCAAACACATGACGTTATTGCGGAATTTTTGGAAGGACGAACAGGGGCAGGATCTGATTGAGTACACCCTGCTTCTTGGCTTTGTGGCACTTGCTTCGGCGGCTCTTTTCATCAGCGCCGGTGGCAGCATCAAGGGTATCTGGACCACGACTTCGAGCCAGCTCTCCTACGCCAACGCGCTCGGCAGCTAATCGCCGGGTGTTTGGCCGAAGTCCGTTAACCGCCGGCTTTCCGCCTGTGGCGGATTAAGCCGGGTTTCCTGGCGGGGCATGCCGGAGGGTGCCTGGGCGCTCCCGGCATGCCCCGCGCGGGATTTCCCGGCCGGGCGGTCGTGATCGGATCGCCATATGAAGTCCGGCGGGAGGAGAAGGGATATTGTGAGCTCAACGCGGAGTTTTTGGAAGGACGACCAGGCGCAGGATCTGATCGAGTACACTCTGCTCCTGAGCTTTGTGGCGCTGGCTTCGGCTGCTCTTTTTGTCAAGTCCAGTGGCAGCGTTAAGGGTATATGGACCACCACGTCGAGCCAGCTCTCATACGCCAATACGTTGGCGAGCTAGCCGCCATGCGCGGAGGGCCGGTTTGCGGCGGCGAATGGACCGGGCTGCATCCTCTTTCGAGGTGCGCCGAAGCACGCCATGGCGTCCTTCGGCGGGTTTTGCGGAGAAGTAGCCCCGCCGGCCGGTTTGCGGCGGGTTGCCGCACGAATTGCGGCGGACGGGGCCGCGGGTTCCGTATGGACGGAACGGGATACTCGATATGAACAAGAGATTCTTAGGGGTACTGATTTTCGCGTTCGTGGTGGCATCGGTGGCCAGCCTTCTGTTGTATCAAGTGCTCGTCAAGCAGCGCGCGCCGGCCCCCGCCGGCACCGCGGCGGCGCCGGCGGCCACCCAGATCGTCGTCGCGGCCAAAGACCTCCAGGTGGGCACGTTGATCAAACCCGAGGACGTCAGGATGGCCGACTGGCCCGGCCAGGTTCCCGCCGGCGCCATCATGAAGGTGGATGGAAAGGACGGCGCGATCGGCCGGGGCGTCACTGTCGCCATGGTCGCCCAAGAGCCCGTGCTGAACCAGCATCTGGCGTTGCCGGGAGCCGGCGGCGGGTTGACCGCCCAGATTCCCATGGGCATGCGCGCCGTGGCCGTTCGCGTTAACGACTTATCCAGCGTCTCCGGCTTCGTATCCACCGGATCGCACGTGGATGTTATGATCTCCGGTCAGCGGCCCGGCGGCAACGGCAACCTGGGCACCATCGCCAAGACTGTCACGACCCTGGAAAACCTGGAGGTGCTCTCGGCCGGCCAGGAACTGAAGAAAGACGCCGAGAACAAGCCCGTCATGGTGGGGACGGTGAACCTGCTGGTGACTCCCGAGCAGGCCGAGCAGCTCAATCTCGCCTCGAACATGAACATCCAACTGGTGTTGCGCAATCCGCTCGATCGCGAAGTCGCCCGCACGCCGGGCTCCTCGACGAGTCATTTGTTCGATGGCGGCCGCCTCGACATGCGGCAGGCCGGCGACACCCCCTCTGCGCCGCGCCCCAGAGTCTACCGGCCGGTGGTCCAGGAAGTCGTCAAGCTCCCCAAGCCCGAGCCGCCGCCCACCATGGAAATCGTCAAGGGCACCAGCAAGACCGAATTCAAATTCTCCGGGGAGGGCAAATAATTGTCACAACTCCGCCGAATCGTCATCCCGTCCGCGTGCGTCGCCTCGATCCTGGCGCTCTCGGCCGCGCTCCCGGCTGTCGAGCCGGCCCTGCCCGCCAGACCGGCGGCCCAACAGCCCGAGGCCGCTGGCCCTCCGCCGCCCGCCACCCTCAAGCCGGAACCGCTGCTCGTCACCGTGGGCAAGTCGCTGATCATCGACAGCCCCATCAACATCGAGCGCATCTCCATCGCCAACGACACCCTGGTGGATGCCGTCCCCCTCAATCCCAAGGAAGTCCTGGTCAACGGAAAGGCCGCCGGGGAGACCTCCCTCATCGTTTGGCAGAAGAACGGCAGCCGCCTGGTCTTCGAGCTTACCGTGCGGCCCAGCAACGCGAGATTGGAGGCCGTGCGGCACCAGATCGCACGCGACTTCCCCGACACCGATATCAGTATCACTTTCGACAATGAGACCGCCTTCATCCGTGGCACCGTGAAAGACGTCACCGCCGCCGACCGCGTGAAGGACATCGCCTCCACGCTGGGGCACGTCGTCAACCTGTTGCGCGTCGAGGTTCCCGCCGAAGACCCCCAGATCGTCCTCCACGTGCGCTTCACCGACGTCGACCGCGGCGCCACCCGGAATTTGGGGATGAACCTGGCCTCGGGCGCCTTCAATACCGTTTCCGCCCTCGGCACCAGCTTTCCCATCAGTACCGACGGCACTCAATCCTTCAGCCTGTCCAGTACCGTTAACCTGCTCCTGTTCCGCAAGGACATTAACCTGCTCGCCGCCATCCAGGCGCTGGAGGGCAAGAGTTTGGCGCAAACTCTGGCGGAACCCAACGTCATGGCGATCAACGGCAAGCAAGCCAGCTTCCTGGCGGGCGGCGAGATGCCCTACCCGCAAGTGCAGCCGGGAGCCGGAGCCGCCTCCGTTACCGTCTCTTTCAAGGAGTATGGCATTCGTCTCAATTTCCTTCCCACCATCACGCCCCGCGGCACCATCCGCCTCCAGGTGGCGCCCGAAGTGAGTCAGCTCGATTACAGCAACGCCCTGACCCTTCAGGGATTCGTCATTCCCGCCATAGCCACGCGCCGCGTCCAGACCGAAGTCGAACTCGAGAGCGGCCAGAGCTTTGCCATCGCCGGCCTGCTCGATAACGAGACCACCGATAGCTGGGCCAAGGTGCCCGGAATCGGCAGCATTCCCGTCCTTGGCAACCTCTTCAAGACCCGGTCGATGAAGAAAGTTAATTCCGAACTCTTGATCCTCATCACCCCTGAGATCGTGCGCCCCTTCCCCGCCGATCAGCCGCTGCCGGCGCTCACTTTCAAAGAGCCTTTCCTGCCCAAACTCGACGACTTCCCGATGGGTCAGCCCGGCATCGGCAAAACCGGGCCGGTGCCCGTGCACCCGGCCACCACCTCCGTCCCGCTGGAAGAAGTGATCCAGCAGCAGAAACAGGGTCAGCCGGCTCCCGCTCCCGCCACCCAGTCCATCGCCATCGTTCCCGTGACGCCCGCCCCACCCAGCCTCAATGCGGGGGTGACTCCCACGCCTATGTCGGGCGGCGGGTCGGGATCCGGCGGCCGTTGATGAAGTTCGACCCAGGGGTTATGTCATGTACCCGCTGACTATCGGTCTGGCGATCGAGAACCGCGATTTGCGCGCGCAAACGCAGTCCTGCCTGGCCGACCTGCCGTTCCGCCTCATCGTGGAACACCAGGATATCGGCGACCTGAGCAGTTTTCTCGACCGCCTGGAACGCATGCGGCCGGACGTAGTTCTAGTCGACATAAGTAACTGGCGGGAACCTCTCGAAGGGCTGGTCGCCTCCATCCGGGGAGCCATCGGCGACCCCATGATCATCGCCCTCAATACCACCGCCCAGGCCGACTCGATCCTCTCCGCCCTCCGCGCCGGCGTCAACGAGTACCTGTATCCTCCCCTGCGCGAGCCGCTCCGGCGCGCTCTCGAGAGACGCTCCAACGAACGTAGCCGCCGGCGCGACGGAGCCACCAAGACCGGCGGCAAGGCTTACGGCTTCTTCTCCTCCAAGGGCGGCTGCGGCGCCACCACCCTGGTCACCCATGTGGCCGCCGAACTCGGCCGCCACAACCAGAAGGTCCTCCTGATCGATCTCGATCTGGATGCCGGCATGGTGGCCTTCATCACCAAAACCAAGTCCGTGTATTCCATTCTCGACGCCGTCACCAACCTGCACCGTCTCGACATTCATTACTGGAAGGCGCTGGTTTCCAACGGCATCCCCGGCGTCGAAATCGTCTCCTCCCCGCTGGCCCTGGCATCCAAGCAGGAGCCCAAGGACGAACAGGTCCGCCACGTCCTCGCCTTCGCCCGTCCCCACTACGACTGTACGCTGGTCGATTTGGGCCGCAGCCTCACCCACATGGCCATGGCCGCCCTGGAAGAGATCGACGAGGCCTGCCTGGTGACTACCTTGGAGGTTCCCGCGCTGCATCAGTCCAAGCAGATCGTACAGACTCTCATGGACGGCGGCTACGGCAAGGAGCGGATCAGGCTCATCCTCAACCGGGCTCCCAAACGGCTGGATATCGCACCCGAGGAGTTGGAGAGAATGCTGGGCGTTCCTATCTTTCACACCATTCTCAACGACTATGCGGAGTTGTACGAAACCTACGCCGAAGGGCGGATGCTGAATCGTAACTCCGAGCTCGGCAAACAAGTCGCCAGGCTGGCCATGAAGCTGGGCAACCTGGAAGACGACAAGGCCAAGGACAAGAAACGCTTCGGACTCTTCGGATAATCGAAAAGGATAAACCAACATGCCTCCCGCACTTGACATGCACACGAGACCCGGGGATACCCGCGAAAGCGGCTGGGTCAACCGGCTGTTCAGCAGCGAGGGCTATACTCCCGAATACCAGGAGCTGAAGTTCACTCTGCACCGGAAACTGCTCGACCGCATCAACCTGGAAGCCCTCTCCTCCATGGCTGGCGAGCGCGTGCGCGCCGAGATCCGCTCCGCCGTCGCCAAACTCGTCGAGGAAGAGAAGACCCCCCTCAGCCTGGTCGAGAAGGACCGCGTCATCGAGGAAATCCTGGACGAGGTCTTCGGCCTCGGTCCTTTGGAACCCCTCCTCCAGGACCCCACCGTCAGCGACATCCTGGTCACCACCCCCCGCCTCGTCTACGTCGAACGCGCCGGCAAACTCTACCGTACCCCGGTCGAGTTCAAGGACGACGCCCACCTGCTGCGCATCATCGAGAAAGTGGTGTCCCGCGTCGGCCGCCGCATCGATGAATCCTCGCCCATGGTCGACGCCCGCCTGCCCGACGGCTCGCGCGTCAACGCCGCCATCCCCCCCGTCGCCGTCGACGGGCCCCTGCTCTCCATCCGCCGGTTCGGCCGCTACGCCATGAAGGGCGAAGACCTGGTCGCCAAGCTGGCCCTCACCGAGGGCATGCTGGAGCTGCTCAAGGGCTGCGTCAAGGCCCGCCTGAACATCCTGATCTCCGGCGGTACCGGCTCCGGAAAAACCACCCTCCTCAACGCGCTCTCTTCTTACATCCCCGAAGACGAGCGCATCGTCACCATCGAGGACGCCGCCGAACTCCGCCTCCAGCAGACCCACGTGGCCCGCCTGGAAACCCGCCCCGCCAACGTCGAGGGCACCGGCGCCATCCATATCCGGCAACTCGTCATCAATTCCCTCCGTATGCGCCCCGACCGCATCATCGTCGGCGAGGTCCGCGGCGAAGAGGCCCTCGACATGTTGCAGGCCATGAATACCGGTCACGACGGATCGCTTACCACCATCCACGCCAACACCCCCCGCGACTCTCTGGGACGCCTCGAAGTCATGGTCGGCATGGCCAATGCCAACATGGGTATCCGCTCCATCCGCCAGCAGATCGCTTCCGCCGTGGACCTCTTCATCCAGACTGCGCGATTCAGCGATGGTAGCCGCCGCATTACCCACATCACCGAAGTGGTCGGCATGGAACAGGACATTATCACCCTCCAGGACATCTTCCTGTTCGAGAAAACCGGCCTCTCCGAAACCGGAAAGGTGCTGGGCCGTTTCCGCGCAACCGGTATCCGGCCCAAGTTCTATGAGCGCTTGAAGGCCAGTGGAATAGTCCTGCCCACGCAGTTGTTCCAGACGGTCGTGGAGATTCGTTAATGCCGATTGCCCTGATTGTCTGTTTCCTCGTCTTGTTCGCCGTCGTGCTGTTTGCGATCAACCTGGGCCTCAAGTTCTTCGACGCCCGCCGCAAAAAGCAGGTGGTCGATATGCTGGAGACCGCCTCCGGCCAGAAGACCGTCGGTATCACCACTCTGTTGAAGGAGATCGAGAGCGACGCGCCCACTGGCCTCAAGGCCATAATCAGGTCGTTCGAGTTCACCCGCCATGCCCAGGACCAGCTCATGCAGGCCGGCATGAACTGGACGCCCAATCGTCTGATGACCGCCATGGCCTTGATGACCATCCCCGGGCTGGCTTTGGGATTCAAGGTTCCCATTCTGCTGAACGGTCCGGTCACCGCCGTGGTGCTGGCCGCCCTGTCGGGAGCTTCGCCCTACCTGTTCGTGCGTCACAAGCGCAAGGTTCGCATGGACCACATGGAAGAGCAGCTTCCCGAGGCCCTCGACTTCCTGGCGCGATCCATGCGCGCCGGCCACGCTTTCACCATCTCGCTCGAAATGGTCGGCGAGGAAATCGCCGACCCGCTCGGCCAGGAGTTCCGCACCCTGTTCAACGAGCAGAACCTGGGAGCGCCGCTGGATGTCGCCATGCGCAACTTCGCCCTGCGCGTCCCGCTTCTGGACATCCGGTTTTTTACCTCCTCCGTGCTGTTGCAGAAGCAGACCGGCGGCAATTTGAGCGAAATCCTCTCGCGCCTGGCCTACGTCATCCGCGAGCGTTTCCGCCTCAAGGGCCAGGTGAGAGCCGCCAGCGCCCACGGGCGTCTCACCGCCTCCATCCTGACCCTCATGCCCGTGGCCACCATGCTGGGCCTGTTGCTGGTGGCCCCCGGCTATCTGCAGGGCATGGCCGCCGACAGCGACGGCAAGTGGATGATCGGCGGCGCCATCGTGGCCCAGCTCCTCGGAAATTTCTTCATCAAGAAGATTATCAATATTCAGGTGTGAAATGGCGCATCCCTTACTTTTTTGCGTTGTCGCGTTCCTGATGCTGCTGACTGCCATCGGCGGCATCGGCTACCGGTATTTCTACAAGCCCGGGAAGTTCCTGCGCCAGCTCGGCGCGCCCGTCATCACCTCCGACGCCAGGCAGCGCGTGATCGATGCCGAGGCCGAACCGGGAAGCAGCACCGTCGTCACCATCCTGCAGCAGATCGGCAAGAAGGTGCCGTCCTCCGACGCCGAAGTCGCCTCCCTCAAGATGGACCTGATGCACGCCGGCATCCGTGCCGAGGGCGCCCTGCCGGTCTTCTACGGCATCCGCCTCATATCCGTTCTGATCCTCCTCGTGGTCAGTATGAGCCTCGAGAACAAGATGCCGGCCAACCCGGTGTTGCGCATCGTCTTCATGGTTTCCGGCTGCGCCGCCGGCTGGATTCTGCCGCGGTTCATACTCGAAAAGAAGGTCGCAAAACGCGAGTTGCTCCTGCGCCTCTCGCTGCCCGATGCCCTCGATCTGCTGGTGGTTTCCATCGAAGCCGGTCTCGGCCTCGATCAGGCCATCCAGCACGTCGCTCGCGAGCTGCAAGTCAGCCACCCGGCCTTGAGCGAGGAACTCTCGCTCGTCACCCTCGAGATGCGCGCCGGCAAACGCCGGGCCGACGCCTTGCGCAACCTCGCCGAACGCACCGGCGAGCCGGAAATCGGCAAGCTTACCGCCATTCTGATTCAGAACGACCGGTTTGGTACCAGTATGGGAGAGTCCTTGCGCACCCATTCCGACTTCCTCCGCACCCGCCGCCGCCAGGAAGCCGAGGAGCGCGCTGGAAAGGTCGGCGTCAAGCTGGTGTTCCCCATTTTCTTCTTCATCCTGCCTTCCATGTTGATTGTCGCCGCTGGTCCCGGCATTTTACAGATAGTTAAGTATTTGTTCCCAATGATGAGCAGCGTTGGTAAATAAAGAGAGGAGTCCCCAAAACGATGGATATCACGAGCACGTGGGCACAAGTAGTCATCTGGCTGCTGGCCGGTTTGCTGATGTTTTTGTTTCTGAAGCGCCGCAAATCCAGACGTTCGCAACGATAACCGAACCGCGGATCGCCCCTGGTCCGCGCGGTTTCACTCGACGGCACAAACTCGGAAAGGAGACCGAGAATGAATATTGCGATCCCGGCGGCCATCTGGCTGGGGGCCGGCATTTCGCTCGTTATGCTGCTTGCGCGCCGCCGCAGCCGGCGAATCCCGCGGCAATGATCGCTGCATGACGGCTGGCGTACCCATGGCCGCCGCGCCCCGCCAGCCTTGCCATTCTATGTCCCTAGACGTCCTGATCGGCCGGCAGAATCCCGATGGCGGCTGGCCGTATTCCCGCGGGGGGTCGTGGACGGAGCCCACCGTGTACGCCATCATGGCCCTGCTGTCGGCCGGCGAATTTGCCCCGGCGCGGCGTGGCTTGGCGTGGGTCGGCTCGATTGCCCGGCGCGACGGTGGATGGCCTCCGCGCGCCGGGGTCGATATGAGCACCTGGGTGACCGGCTTGGTCGCGCTCCTCGGCCCCCGGAATATTGGCGCCGCTCCCTATGACCGTGCCATCCGCTGGCTCCTGGATACCACCGGCGAGCAGTCTACCTTCACGTACCGCTTGCGGGAATGGCTCCTCGGGAACGATACGTCCGAGAGGGACGCGAAGTACCCAGGCTGGCCATGGGTGCCCTCCAACGCCGGCTGGGTGGTGCCTACATCCATCGCCATTCTGGCCTTGGATAAGGAGAACCGCCGCCAGCCTTCCACTCGGGTCCGCCACCGCATCGATGCCGGGCACTATTTCCTGCTGGACCGCGCCTGCGACGAAGGCGGGTGGAATTACGGATCCTCCCACCCCCTCGGATACCCCTCGCGTGCCTATCCGGAGACTACCGGTCTGGCCCTGGCGGCATTGCGGGGCGTCCGGTCGCCCCAGGTCGACCGGGCCTTGGTGGCCGCCCAGCGCTTTCTGGCGGAGTGCCACTCCGCCGACGCAACCAACTGGCTCCGCTTCGGTCTGCGGGCCCATGGCCTGCTCCCCGCCGGATATTGCGCCCCGCCCGGCCTCGAGTTCCGGACCGTTCCGGAAACCTCGCTGAATGTGGTGATGATCGCGGCCGAGCGTGGCCGCGACTTGTTCTGGGACTGACGCATGCACCCGAAACCCACCCGACGCCAATGGATTGCCGGATCGGCCGGCGCCGCCCTGCTGGCCGGCTGCAAGACCAGCGGCCCCCCGGCCGCGCCCGCCGCCCCTTCCCGGGTTTCCATCGTGCGCGCGCCCGCTTACGATCAAAGCCTCTACGGCGCCCTGCGGCGGATTCTGGACGGCCACCGCCTGAACGTCCGCGGCCGCACCGTGGTTCTCAAACCCAACCTCGTGGAAGTCGAGCCGGGAAGCTGCATCAATACCCACCCGCTTCTGGTCCACGCCGCCCTGGAAGCCTTCCTCGCCGCCGGGGCGGCCAGCGTTCGCATCGCCGAAGGTCCCGGCCACCGCCGCAACACCCTCGATCTCGCCGATGCCGCCGGGTACTTCAGCACCATCCCAAAATTCGAGGACCTGTTCGTCGATCTCAACGTCGACGACGTCACCCGCGTGCGGCCCCGGACCCAGTTCTCGGGTCTCCCGCAGTGGTACCTTGCCAACACCGCTCTGGGCGCGGACCTTCTGGTGTCCATGCCCAAGATGAAGACCCATCACCTGGTCGGCGCCACGCTTTCCATGAAGAATCTCTTCGGCACCGTCCCCGGCGCCATCTGCGGCTGGCCGAAGAACGCGCTTCACTGGGCCGGCATCGCCGAGTGCATCGCCGACCTGCATGCCATTTTCCCGCGCAAGTTCGCCATCGTGGACGCCATCGTCGGCATGGATGGCAACGGTCCCATTCAGGGCGACCCCAAGCCGGTGGGCGTCGTGGTTACCGGCAGCGACCCGCTGGCCGTGGATGCCACCTGCTGCCGCGTGATGGGAATCGATCCCTTCCGCGTCGGCTATCTGCGCCTGGCCGCCCCCAATCTCACCCGGATCGCCGAACAGGGCATCCTCCAGACTGGGGAGGCCATCGCCTCCGTGGCTACTCCGTTCGCGCTGATCCCCGAGTTCCGAGGCTTGAGGTTGACGCCATGACCGCTATGTCCGGTGATGCCGCCGAACCGCTCGCCAACGGGGCTTTCCCCGCGCCCCGCTCCCTGCCAAGCCACCAACGCGGCGGAGAGGTTCCTTGCAAGGGCGCCAAACCGCATCGTCGAAGACCGAGGGTAAAGTCCCATGCGTATTAAGCGGTTGTTTCGCGATCCCGGGCCGGCCGGCCCCCTCGAGGGCGCCCCCACGCGGCCCGGCCCCTTTGGCCGGATCGCCCTGATCTACTCGGCGCTTTCCGTCCTGCTGCTCATTCCGTGCTATTGGCAGCCACGCCTGCAGGCAGGCGATCTCTCCAGTCACATCTACAACGCCTGGCTGGCCGAGTTGATCGATACCGGTCGCTTGCAGGGTCTGACTATCGGCACCCAGACCACCAACCTGCTGTTCGATTTGATGCTCGGCGGACTGTACCGTTTGGTGGGAGCGGAAGCGGCCCAGCGCATCGCCGTCTCCATCGCCGTCCTGGTATTCGTGTGGGGGGCGTTCGCCTTCGTCTCCAAAGTGGCCGGCGCCCGGCCCTGGCACATGCTGGTCTGCATCGCCATGCTGGCCTATGGCTGGGTCTTCCACATGGGCTTCTTCAATTTCTATCTCAGTCTGGGGCTGTGCTTTTGGGCGTTGGCCGCGGCCTGGGACCCGGCCGGACGCCGCTGGCTCCTCGCCCTGCCCCTTCTCGCCCTGGCTTACGTGGCTCACGGGCTTCCCGTGGCCTGGACCGTCTGCCTGCTGGCCTACCTCTGGCTCGCCCGGCGCATCCCGCCGCGCTACCATTCGTTTCTCGCCGCCGGGGCGCTCCTGGTCATGATTCTCGTCCACTGGGTGCTGAACCTCCGCGCCCTCACGCAGTGGTCGCCCATGCAGATCGTCAGCACCACGGGCGTCGACCAGGTCTGGGTTTTCGATCTCAAGTACTACTTCGTGCTGGTGGGGCTGCTGTTCGTGTGGGGATTGCTGTTCCTGGAGTTGATGCACCGTTGGGGGCCCCGCCGGGTGGCCTCCAGCCTGGCCTTCCAGATCTGCATCTTCAGCGCCACCGGCGTTTTCGTCATGCCCAGCGCGGTTCGCATTCCCGGCTTCCAGCACTCCCTGGTCTACATCGCCGAGCGCATGTCTCTGGGCGTGGGAATCTGCGTGTGCGCCTTGCTTGGAAGCGCCCGCGCCCGTCTCTTTGTGCGCTACGGGTTGGGGTTTCTGGCGCTGCTTTTCTTCGGCTTCCTGTTCCGCGACGAGCGGGCCCTGAATTCCTTCGAGGACCGCATGGAGGATACCGTCGCGCGGCTCCCCGCCGGGCATCGCGTGGTGTCCGGCGTCGATGACGGCAACCTGCACACTCCCTTCGCCGTCGGCCACATGATCGACCGCGTCTGCCTCGGCCGCTGCTTCAGCTACGGCAACTACGAAGCCTCCACCGGCCAGTTCCGCGTGCGCGCCACCGCCCCCAACCCGTACGTGGTCTTCCGCTACGGCGACTCGATCGACATTCAGTTCGGCAGGTACGTCGTCAAACCCCGCGACCTGCCCCTTTACAAGGTGGACCTGCAAGACGGGCGGCTGGTGGTTCGCGCTCTAGAGGCAGGGGTCCCCTGTGGAATGCAGTATTGGAATACCCTGGCCGGCGCGCCTCCCGGAAGCTGACCTCAGCCGGCCATCCCGCGCTGCGCCGCCAGCGCCACCACCAGGTTCCATACGATCAGAGCGCCGTACCAGTAGCTGGCCCAACGGATCACCTGGAATCGCTTCCAGCGCACGCACAACGCGCCCAGCCCCAGGGCCAGTACTTTGGACAGCACCACTCCCACCGCCGGCCCCGTGTGCATCAGCAGGCGGATGAAGGGGCTGGCCTCGCCCGCTCCCAGGCGGAAACCCAACAGCGTTGTCAGTATGTCCAGCAGTTGCAGATAAACGAAGACCGCGACGATGTTCATCCGGCGCTCCTTGCCTCTGCTCCTCTATCGGCACAACCCGCCAATCGGTTTAGCCCCCGGAAAATGGGGTCAGACGCCATTTATCGGAAAATGGGGTCAGACGCCATTTTTCGCTGGCGGTGTCTGCTACATTGGAGGTCCGTGACCCCCGCCGAGCCAGAGGCATTCCTCCTGTTGGAACGCGCCGGCCGCCGCTTCCCGCTGAACGCCGGACAATCCTGGACCATCGGCCGCGGCGACGGCTGCGCCGTGGCGCTCGACAGCCGTTCCGTCTCCCGCCTCCACGCCCTCATTCAACGGCGCGATGGCGGCGACTATTCCCTGGTGGATCTCGGCAGCCGCAATGGCTGCTTCGTGAATAGCCAGCGCGTCAGCCTGCCCCGCATCCTGGGCGATGGCGACCGTCTGGCCTTCGGCGACCAGGAGTTGCTGTTCCGCACCGCGCGTCCCCGCCCGTCCGCACCCGCGCCGCCCGGCGCCTCCACCCGCGAGGAGACCACCGCGGCGATCCACCTGCAAAGCCTCGCCACCATCCTGGTGGTGGACCTCCGCGATTTCTCCCGTCTCACGCGCGCGGTGCCCGAAGCCGTGCTGGCGCAGACCGTGGGAACCTGGTTCCTGCACGTCGGACAGATCGCCGGGCGCCAGGGAAGCTGGGCGCGCAAGTACATCGGCGATGCCGTCATGGCCGTCTGGCTCCACGACGACCCCGCCCGCCTCGCCGCCGATATCGCCCGCGCCCTGCGCGCCGTGGACGAGATTCAACTCGCCACCGCCGGAATCCACAACCAGTTGCCGCTCCCCGCACCCCTGCGCATCGGCGCCGGAATCAACACCGGCACGGTCATCGCCGGCGGCGGCGATAACACCGCTCTCGGCGAACCCGTCAACGCCGCCTTCCGCCTCGAGAACGCCACCAAGGAACTGGGCATGGGCGTCGTCCTGGGCGATCGCACCTACTCCGAACTTCGCGTCCCCGGCGATTCCCCCTTCGTGCGCCGCGAGGTCGAGTTGAAGGGCTACGAATCCCCGCGCACCGTGTGGGCCATTTCGTTCGAGAAACTGCACGGCTTCTTGATAGGGTAGGGAAGGCATTCACACCGAAACGCGAAATATTTTCCCCACCGGCTCAATCACTTACCGCCATCCCCGCCCGGAACCCGCAACCCCGTGTGCTAGATTCCAAGCAGAAGGAGCGGTACACACCTTGACGCCCCTTCGCGGTTT